>Ga0265297_10000102_pt1 | contig 291154 bp, 290 predicted proteins | sample Munlanlwell13791_FD_192502 | JGI IMG/M metagenome (GOLD analysis project Ga0265297, IMG submission 192502) | Leachate microbial communities from a municipal landfill in Southern Ontario, Canada - Leachate well 137-91 | ecosystem: Engineered > Solid waste > Landfill > Unclassified | place...
CGTACGTCCGCTGGCTGAAGCCCCCCGCTCCCCGCCCCACCCCCGCCCCCTCTGCCCCCATGTCCCCCGCCGTAGCGCGGACGGCGGCCGCGGTTTTGCCCCTTTAGGTAAGCTATTCCATGCCCATAGCGAATTGGATGGCCGCATCGATTTCTTTAAGTTTCTTGGCGCTCAAGGTAGTGATGCGGCTGCGAAGGCAGTCTTTGGGAATAGTGGTGATGGTATCCAGGTTGGCTACGCATGCCTGTGGCATTCCTTCCGCCTTGCCCAGGGATACCTCCGAGGGAATATTACGGATGCGGGTGGTGACCGGCGCCACGATTACCAGTGAGCGGACGCTATAGGCTTCGTTACGTGAGAGCAGCACCACGGGGCGCTGCCCCGCCGGCGCTTCCAGCTCCGCCCACCATATCTCGCCCCTCCGCATTACCAGGGTTCCTCGGCAAGGATGGTGCTGGCGGCGCGGCGGGCTGCGCTCACTTCCTCCGGCGTCTCCGGCGTCTGCTGGTAGGCGCGGATGTATTGCTCGCTCTGCTCCTGCTCCTGCTGGCGGCGGAGTAGAGTCTCAACAGCGCGGCGGAAGAACTGGCTGCGGCTCTCACCCCGCTGATCCCGTTCCCGTTCCACCGCGTCGAGAACTTCCGATGGAAGGCTTATGGCAATTTTCGCTGTTTTAGACATGGTGTCACCTTATCATACTGAATTCATACCATAGTATGAAAGAATCAGATGTGTTTGTCAAGTCAACTCCCCCCGCCCCACCCCCGCCCCCTCTGCCCCCATGTCCCCCGCCACAGCGCGGGCGATGGTCGCCTTGTTGCCCCACAGGGATTCGTATATGATCATAGCTCCCGGGTTACAAACTTTTTCTAGAGACTCTGACATTCCTATTGAACTTGAATCCTGATCTATTGCCCTGTTCCGGCTGCAAACCGCTTTCCTTAATTTTCTTTTGAAATAGGTCGTGTGCATCATTCTTTTGTGGACCAGACCATTTTAAAACAGAGGGGACGAGTAAAACTTTGTTGTCTCCATAAAGAGACAATGTCCCATCTTTATCGAACGTAATATTCTTCACTTCGTGCCAGTAAATTCTGTAGGTAGCCAACATACTGCTACATGTGACGCTTTCATCATTAAAAGTGAAATGGTTCACCCTCCAAATCAAGTTGATGACACAAAGTACTGAAAAAGCTACTAAAAAATAAGCCAGACTGTTCTCATGTGCCAAGAACGAGCCGATTGCGCCACCGGCGGATATTACGATGCCCAACAAGGTGTATATCTTGGTCGTACGCAGCCCGACCTTCAAATTATCAGATGGTTGACTGGTTATAAATGCGGGCTTCACCACTGCCGGCTCTTGCTTACTCATGAAGTCTTTTACATTTTTGTTTAGGTTTGATGGCGAACCTCCGCCAGGGTAAGGCGTCGCCTCGCATTCTTGAAGCTTCCTCAGGAAAAAAGCCAATGCGTTTTCCTTATCTGGGCCTGACCAGAACGAAGGTGGAAACACGTTTAGACGCTTTTTATCTGTATGAAGCAAAAGATCTCCACCTTGACCGTATTCTATCTTTTTTATATCGCGCCAATAGATGCGGCGAGTCAGAAAAATGTTGCGCCATGTCACACTTTCTTCGTCGAAGATGAAGTGGCCAGGGGCCAGGATCAGGATAGCTCCTAGTAGTATTACCGCGAAACATATCCAAATCCCAACGTATTGCTGCGCCAGGAACGCGACTATTGCCACAATAGTAAAAACCGTTATACCTATACAGCCGATAATCTTGATACTGCGCATTCCAACTTTATATTGGATAGGCGGTTGTTTTGGCAGAGGTTTACCGGTTTGAATTCCTGGTTCCATCCATCCTGTATCGCTGTCTTTCATCTTATCCCTTTCATAACTATATAGATGAATAAACATCTTTTTAACCCCCCGCCCCCTCCGCTCCCATGTCCCCCGCCGCAGCGCGGGCGACGGGTGCGGTGTTGCCCCACAGGGATTCGTAAACGGCGATGACTTTTATGAGCGCCCCCTGTTGCGCTGGCGAAAGTCCGTCTTGTATTCAAACAGCTTCGCTGATTTTCTTGAAGTAACTTTGAAGCAGGATTTTCTTTGGTGGACCTGTAACTTCGCTCGATGGAGGCAATTTAAACTTTTTTCTAAATTCATCATCTGTCATGGTGTGTTTTCTACTGTTGCATGAACCACATATAAGTTGGAGGTTAGATACATCGTTTGTTCCGCCAACTGCGACAGGGTTCTTATGATCAAGATCAAAGTCAGAAGGCTCGTGTTTCTCTTTCCCGCAATACATACACTTTCCCTTCTGCTTCTTGAATAGTTCTTGCATTATCTCTGTCTTGTGTGAGATGCGTTCGCGGTAGAACTTCTGTTTTTCATTCCCATCTTCTAACTTAGGTTTATCTGTAACAAATTCACTTATATCAACACCTTTAATTCCAGGGAAACCGCCGTTTACTGCTTTTTTTATGATATGGAGAAGGTACTTTTGCTTAGTTGGTATTGGGTCCCAACCATGATGAAGATGGTTTCCTGCGTATTTAATAGTTCTTCTTTGTGCCTTTGTGAGGGGGCCGTGTTGAAGTGCCCAATTAGCCAATTCTAAATAAAACTCTGGCGGATAGCTGCGGAGTTTCGCAAGAGTTGTTGATTCCGGGTAGTTGTTCATGGATGATCTTAACTCTTATCTTCATGTTAACGCAGATATTCTTAATCTTTGCTAATTATTGTAGCACTTTCATTTTCTGCGGGAAGTACGGCGTCTTGCTGAGCAAGGAAGCACCTGGTAGCTTGTGGTATCACCAATTGGTTGCACATCCTTGTATAAGTATTGTAGTACTCTCTTCGCGTTTAACCTTGTTGATTCTGCTAATGCTTTGTATTCATAGAGCATAACTGTTTGAGCTTCCTCTGTAGGATGCATGTAACTCATTTTGCCGTTTTCGCTAACAACGCATTTCCTTATTTTGTCGGGCATATCGGCCATCGGAATTTTCTTATGTGCAGGAGATGACCCTGTCAGAAATTCGTGAGGTTTCTGGAGTTCCAAGTTCGCATGTGTAACGTCATCTCTTGCATTCTTGACAAAGAGAGCAGCCTTAACGATCTCATCATCGTGATTATTCGGTAAGATACCGCACTTTTTGCATTCTGTGATGCATTTGCCGAGAGTCATATCTTTCCGGTTACAACTTATATTTCGACTTTCGAGTTCGTTTTTAAATGCCCTCTCAACTGTTGCAGCCGCAAGCAGGATACAAGCACGGAATTGACCTTGTACGTATGACCAACTTGATTCGCTCCACATTCTAAACATACCTTGTCCCAAGGCATGTCGTTTCTGCTTTTCGGTGGTGTCAACTATATCTACACCTTTGAATGGAACATACTCTAGCTCTATTCCGCCAGTGCCTAGCCCACCGATTTCCTTGAGCCTTTGAGCATGCTCTTCCAAATGATATTCAAAACTCCATCTTAGACTATCTTTAAGCAGATTAAGATCAAGCCGATGTTCTGGATTCCAAGGAGTGCCGTTTTTATTATGTATTGGGAGGTTCTTATTGAGAGGTGTACGCCGTGCTCTTTTCATCGCAGCATTTCCCCCCTAGCTACAGTGAAATAAATAATAGTGAACTTATCCCCTCAGCGTCGCGCCGAGCTCTTTTGTCAGCCGTTCCAGAATCTTCCCCTGCGCCTTGTCCACCTCTTCGTCGGTCAGGGTGCGGTCCGGGGACTGGTAGGAGATGCTCAGGGCCAGGGATTTCTTGCCCTGCGGCACCTGCTTGCCCGTGTAGACGTCAAAGAGGGTGACCCTGGCGGCCAGCGGCGATTTGCCGATGATATCCATGACCTTCTGCGCAGGCGTTTCCACGTCGAGGATTATGGCGACGTCCCGCAGCACGGCGGGGAACCTGGGAAGTGTCTGGAATTCCCTCTCTATCGATGTGGCGGCCAGCAGCTTTTCCATGTCGATCTCGAAGAGGCAGATGGTCTGCGCGGCGATGTCGTACTGCTCGGCGAGGCGCGGGTGCAGCTCGCCCAGTATGCCTATCGATTCTTTTCCGGCGACGATCGATGCCTGCCGCGCCGGGACGAGCGTCTTGTCGGTCGATGTTGTGTACTCGGCGTCGATGCCCAGTCGTTCCATCAATGTTTCGATGATGCCCTTGGCGTCGAAGAAGTCCATGGTGCCGCCTGCGCCGTGCCATGAGCGCTCGATGCGCGGGCCGCACATGATGCCGCCCAGCATCTCCAGCTCGTGCGGCAGGTCGTTCTTTTTCGGGATGTATATCCGGCCGGACTCGAAGAGGCGCACGCCGTCGTCCTCGTGCTTGAGGTTGGCGGCGAGGGTCGAGAGCAGGCCCGGTCTGAGCGATGTGCGCATGTATTCCTGCTCCGGGGTTATCGGGTTCTCAACTTTTAACGGCTTGATTTCTTTATCGAACCGTTTCACGGAGTCGAGGCTGGTGAGCGAGTAGGTGATTATCTCCTGCATGCCGCAGGCGACGAGAATGTCGGTGACGTCGCGGCGCAATGTTCGCATGGGGTCGGGGGTGTGGTGCGGCAGCGCGCCGGAGGGCAGGGTCGTGGGCAGGTTGTCGTAGCCGATGATGCGGGCGATCTCCTCGATTACGTCCTCGGCCAGCCTGACCTCGGTGCGCCAGTAGGGAACCGTTATCGACAACTCATCTGTCGTCTTTTCGTCGCATTTAAATCCGAGCGATGTCAGGACTCTCTTAATATCGGCGGGCGGTATCTTGACGCCGAGCACGCGCTCGACCTTGGTTAACTTCAGATCGATCTTTACCTCCGGCTGTTTTCCCGGGTAAACGTCGATGATGCCTTTGGCGATCTGGCCGCCGCCGATCTGGGCCAGTAGCTGGGTGGCGCGGCGCAGCGCGTGTATGGGCAGCTCCGGGCTCAGGCCTTTCTCGAATCGGTTCGAGGCCTCGCTGCGCAGCTTGAAGCGGGCGGAGGTGCGCCGGATGCTGGCGGGGTTGAAGTTGGCCGACTCCAGCAGGACGTTCACCGTGGCGTTGGAAACCTCGCTGTCGGCGCCGCCCATGACGCCGGCCACGGCCACGGGCCCGGCGCCGTCGTTGATCATGAGCGTATCGCCGGTGAGCTCGCGCTTCACGTCGTCCAGCGTGGCCATCACGTCGCCGTCTTTAGCGCGCTTGACGATTATCTTGCCCTGCGCCAGCCTGTCGAAGTCGAAGGCATGCAGCGGCTGGCCGAACTCCAACATTACATAATTAGTGACATCAACAACGTTGTTTATCGGGCGCTGGCCGCAGGCGGTCAGGCGTTTCTGCATCCACGCGGGGGAGGGCCCGACCTTGATTCCGGTGACCAGGCTGGCGGTATAGCGCGGACACAGGTCGGCGTCCGCTATCTCAACCGAGGCCTTCGATTCGATCGCCGTATCCGATTCTTTATAGTCGAGGCCCGGCAGCTTCATCGGCTTGCCTGTTATGGCCGAGACCTCGCGTGCGATGCCGATGACGGAGAGCAGGTCGGCGCGGTTGGCCGTTGTCTCCACGTCGAGAACCGTATCGCCCAGGTAGCTGTCGAGGGTGGTGCCTATCGGCGCGTCGGCAGGAAGAACTAAAATACCCTCGTGGCTCTGCGATATGCCCAGCTCGCACTCGGAGCAGACCATGCCCTGCGACTCCACGCCGCGTATCTTGGCCTTCTTCAGCTTCGATTTTTTTCCGGTGTCGGGGTCGATAAGCTCGGCGCCCATGCGGGCGAAGGCTATCCTCTGGCCGCAGGCCACGTTGGGCGCGCCGCAGACCACAGTGACCTTCTCCGTCTGGATATCGATGGTGACGAGGTGCAGCTTATCGGCGTTGGGATGCTGCTCCACGCTCAGGACAAGGCCGACGAAGACGTTGTCCCAGCCGCCGGCGCCTTCTATGTCCCCGACCTCGGCCCCGGCCATGGTCAGCTTATGTGCCAGCTCGGCGACGGGCATGTCTATGTCCACGTATTCTTTTAGCCAGCTTATCGGTGCTTTCATTTAGCTAAGTGTATCAACCCCCTGTATCCCCCACTCATGGGGGAATTTTAAAAAGATAGGGGACACCCCTAAGACCCCGTCAGGAGAGGAATCTCCTGTACCTTTCTTTATCGTCATTCCGGCGAAAGCCGGAATCCATATCGGGCGAGACGACCTCGCCCCTACATTTCTAATCTGTCATTGCCCGACGTAACCTGTAGGGGCGACCCTCGTGGTCGCCCATGGCGGGCAGGCACAAGACCTGCCCCTACTATCTACCCTCTCCCTCCGCAGGGGAGAGGGTCAGGGTGAGGGCCTAAAACTGCCTTAAAAATCTCAAATCGTTGCCGTAGAACAGCCGTATATCGTCGATTCCGTACTTGAGCATGGGTATGCGTTCGATGCCCATGCCGAAGGCGTATCCGGTGTACTTCTCCGGGTCGTAGCCCACGTTGCGCAGCACCTGCGGGTGCACCATGCCCGCGCCCAGTATCTCTATCCATCCGGTGCCGGAGCACAGGCGGCAGCCCTTGCCCTTGCACACGAAGCAGTCGATGGCCATCTCGCAGCCCGGCTCCACGAAGGGGAAGTAGTCGCAGCGGAACCTGACCCTGCGTTCCTGGCCGAAGATGCGCCTGGCGAACTCGTAGAGCGTGCCCTTGAGGTCGGCGAAGGTTATGCGCTCGTCGACGGCCAGCCCCTCTATCTGGTAGAACATGGACTCGTGCCTGGCGTCAGTAGCCTCGTACCTATAGCATTTCCCCGGGACGACGACCCGCACCGGCGGCTTGGTCTTCTCCATGACGCGTATCTGCATGGGCGACGTGTGCGTGCGCAGCAGCATGTGGCGCTCGCCCTTATCATCGCGCTGGTCGATCCAGAACGTGTCCCACATGTCGCGGGCGGGGTGGTCCGCCGGTATATTCAAAGCGTCGAAATTGTAGTGTTCCCACTCAACTTCAGGCCCCTCGGCGATCTGGAACCCCAGCGAAGCGAAGACGTCGCAGACCTCGCGCAGCATCTGCGTGGAGGGGTGCAGCCGTCCGGCGCTCACGGGGCGGCCGGGGAGCGTGATATCGAATTTCTCGCCTTTGGTCTCTTTGGCCGAGGTCTCCATGTCCTCGTAGAGACGTTCCTTCATGGCAGTGAGGTTCTCTTTGTAGAGCATGTCCAGCATGCCCTTGACGTCGTTAGCGAAGGCGCCCACGGCCTTGCGCTGCTCCGGCGAAAGCGTCGCCACACTGCGCAGTATGTTTGTCAGCTCGCTCTTCTTGCCGAGATGAGCGACGCGCCAAGCCTCCAGGTCCTTGACGCTGGCGATGTGTTTAAGCTCTTCCAGGGCTTTGGCTTTTATTGCTTCGAGGTTCTTGAGCATATCGTCTGCTATTATAGGCTACGCATAGCTAGGGGTCAAGGAGAGTAGATAGTGAGTAGCGAATAGCGAGTAGCGTGTAGGGGCGAGGTTGTCTCGCCCGCTGTCATTACGAACGAAGTGAAGCAATCTCTTTCTACACAGGTTATTGGAATGATGAGATTGCCACGTCGTCCTTCCACACAGGCCAATAGTGGAAGGACTCCTCGCAATGACAATAGTGGAAGGACTTGCCCTGCCCGATAGAGAGGGCGCAGCAAGCGGCGCCCCTACTTAGCCCTCTATTTATATGTAGGGAGAGGTTATCAAAAAAAGAGGTGCAGGAGAAGAAGTCTCCTGACGGGGTTACAGGGGTGTCCCCTGATATACAAAATGTCCCCCAACGTGTGGGGGACTACAGGGGGTTCGGTCGACAGCTCGGAGCGGAATCGATACAAAAGAAAACACCCTCGTACAGAGGGTGCTCTTTGTCAGTAGATCGAATTTCTATCAGCTCTTCTTAGCGGCCGCTACGACCTTGGCGAAGGCGTTGGGGTCGCGAACCGCCATATCCGCCAGCACCTTGCGGTTGATATCGATTCCAGCCTTGTTGAGGCCGTCGATGAACGTGCTGTATGACATTCCTTCTGCGCGCACCGCGGCGTTGATACGGGCGATCCAGAGGCGTCTGAAATCCCCTTTGCGCTGGCGTCGGTGCATATATGCGTAATGCAGGGAATGCAGCATGGCTTCATTCGCAACCTTATAATGTATATGCCTGGACGCGCGCTGGCCTTTTGTGATGTTCAATATTTTTTTGTGCCGTCTGTGTGCGGCGACGTTACCTGTAGCTCTTGGCAATTGAATCCTCCTTAAGAATAGGGCAGAAGCTTCTTAATCTTCGATTTAAATACGGGATGCAGGGGCAGCTTGGCATCGTAGGCCTGCTTGGCCCGCCTCGATTTGTTTCTGCGCAGGTGGCTCTTGCCGCCCTTCATGCGCATTATCTTTCCCGAACCGGTTACGGTGAACCGTTTCTTAGCTGGCTTATGAGTCTTTAGTTTGGGCATCCGTTGGCTCCTTGTCTATTTCCGCTGCCGTTTGTTCCTGTGACGGCTTCTTTACTTTTCCAGGGGAGAGGATCATGATCATGCGCCTGCCGTCCATAACGGCGGACCTTTCTATTACGATCTCTCCTTCCAGTTCTTTGGCCACCCTGTCGAGCAGTTCCTTGCCCAGCTCCGGGTGAGTTATCTCCCTTCCGCGGAAGATTATCGATACTTTTACCTTATCGCCCTCTCCGAGAAGTTTTCTGATCGTCCTTGTCTTGAACTCGATGTCGTGATCGCCTATCTTGGGCCTGAGCTGTACTTCCCGGATGTTGATAGATTTCTGCTTTTTTCTGGCCTCGCGTTCCTTTTTGGTCTGTTCGTATTTGAACTTTCCGTAATCGATGAGGCGGCATACCGGGGGGACCGCTTGAGGGGCTACCTCAACAATATCAAAACCTCGTTCGTTGGCTACCTCTCGTGCTTTGAAGAGGGGCATTGTTCCAAGCTGCTCGCCCGTCTCGCTTATCAGCCGCACCTCTTTACCGATGATCTGCTGATTGACCCTATACTTCTTATCTATTGCCCGTCCCCCTTTAGATAATGTGTCATACAGAATCGAAATATACTATATTCCAGCCCTAAAAATCAAGCCGTTTTACTGGAAACGGCGTCTTTTGCCATCTGGATGAAGTCCTCGATCGACTTCTTTCCCAGGTCTTCATTGTTCCTGAGCCTTACTGAAACCGAGGAGCTCTCAGCCTCCTTGTCGCCGACGACGAGCATGTAAGGTATCTTCTGGAGCTGCGCTTCACGTATCTTGGAGTTCATGCGCTCCGAACGCGCGTCGATCTGCACCCGGAAGCCCTCGCCCTTGAGTCGCGATTCCAGATTACCCGCATATTCAAGGTGCCTGTCTGCGATGGGAATTATCATTATCTGCACCGGCGCCAGCCAGACGGGGAAGGCCCCGCCGTAATTCTCCACCAGCACACCGAAGAAGCGCTCCAGGCTGCCCATGAGAGCGCGGTGCACCATGTACGGTCGCCGCTCCTTGCCGTCCTCGCCGATGAAGGTCATGTCGAAGCGCTCCGGCAGGTTGAAGTCGAATTGAATCGTGGAGCACTGCCAGTAGCGGCCCAGCACATCCTTTATCTTGATATCGATCTTGGGCCCGTAAAATACCGCCTCGCCCTCCTTGCGCTCGTGCGGCAGGCTGCGGGCGTCCAGCGCCTTGATCAGCGAGCGCTCGGCCTGCTCCCACATGTCGTTGCTGCCGGCATATTTATCGAGCTTGTTGGGGTCGCGCACGCTCAATTCGACTTTGTAATTATCGAAGCCGAAGGCCTGCAATATGCTCAGGCAGAAATCGAGCACCCTCGTTATCTCGTCCTCTATCTGCTCAGGGGTGCAGACGATGTGCGCGTCGTCCTGGGTGAAGCCGCGCACCCGCAACAGGCCGTGCAGCGTCCCGCTGCGCTCGTAGCGGTACACCGTGCCCAACTCGGCCCAGCGCAGCGGCAGCTCGCGGTAGGAGCGCAGCCGCGTCTTGTAGATCATGATATGGAACGGGCAGTTCATGGGCTTTATGTAGTAGTCCTGCTCGTCGATCTGCATCGGCGAGTACATGCTGTCCTTGTAAAAGCCCAAGTGTCCCGATGTCTCCCACAGGTGCGCGCGCCCGATGTGCGGCGTGAAAACTATATCGTATCCGCTCTCCAGGTGACGCTTGCGCCAGTAGTCCTCAATAAGCACGCGGATGAGCCCGCCCTTTGGGTGCCAGTAGGCCAGCCCGGCCCCGGCCTCCTCGTGGAAGCTGACCAGGTCGAGTTGTTTTATCAGGCGGCGATGATCGCGGGTCTCGATCTCCTCCAGCCGCTTGAGGTGCTCGTCCAGCTCGGCTTTGGTCTCGAAGGCGGCGCCGTAGATGCGCTGCAGCATGGGCCGCTTCTCGTCGCCGCGCCAGTAGGCCCCGGCGATGCTCAGCAGCTTGAAGGCCTTGACCTCTCCGGACTTGCCGACATGCGGGCCGCGGCACAGGTCGGTGAATTTGCCCTGGCGGTAGACGCTCACATGCTCGTCGGGTATTTCATCGATGAGCTCCAGCTTGTATGGTTGGCCGGCGAAGATGCGACGCGCCTCGTCCTTGCTCATTTCCTCACGGGTGAACGGCACGTTCTGAGCAACTATCTTCGACATGAGCTTTTCGATCTGGGGCAGGTCGTCGGGCGTCAGCGGGCGCGGCAGGTCGAAATCGTAGTAGAAGCCGTTCTCAATCGTGGGCCCGATGCCGAACTTGGCGTCGGGAAATAGCGATAGCACCGCCTCGGCCATTATGTGCGACGCCGAGTGTCTCACCTGTTCGATGTGTTCTTCCTGCCCGCTCATTGTCTACTATTTCGCTCTCTATCTAATGAATAGCCTCCCGCCCTGAAGGGAACGAGAGGCTCGCTCGAAGGGACGAATTGAATGGTGGGCGGTATTGGAGTCGAACCAACGACCTCTGCGATGTCAACGCAGCACTCTTACCAACTGAGCTAACCGCCCACTGCATTGCTTTACATATGGAAGTGTACAGAAATCGCTATGTGAAGTCAAGATTGACGTTTGTAGGGGCGAGGTCGCCTCGCCCTTCTTGCGGGCAATCACAAGGATTGCCCCTACGGGAACGGTCGAATAGGTGTGCCCCCCGGATTATTCATCTTCCCCCAAGATTGGGGATCTGAGGGTTGATTCCTCTATCCTCTAATTCTTTCAGATTGAACTCGCTGCGGTTTTATGCTAAACTCTTGCGCGTGGGGCTGTAGCTCAATAGGGAGAGCGTTTGACTGGCAGTCAAAAGGTCGGGGGTTCGAAGCCCCCCAGCTCCACCAATCAGTGTCAGATTCAGAAATCCCTGCCGTCGAGACTTGAAGATGGAGGGATTTTATGTTTATATAGACTATCCTGTCGGGCTTAATCGTATCGATTTCGAAAGGTAGATAGCTATGTACGGGGAACGCAAATCTCTAAAGCCGTTGAAGTGGTATAAAGCGCTGGCGACGGTCAAGGGTCGTGAGTCATCGGGCGCCTTTTTAATCGAAGGAGACAGGGCTGTAAGGCAGATTATCGCAGGCCATCCGGATTCGGTCGTAGAGATATTAACAATGGGTGAGCTTGCGCCCGTATACAGCGATTATCCGGGCCGGCTTCTCACGGAGAGCCAGTTCAAATCGATATGCCTGACCAAGACGCCCCAGGGTCCTCTGGCAGTTATCAGGATGCCGGACGACGTGGAGTCGTGCGATATTCCTATCGATGCGGGGGACAGGATTTTACTTCTTGAAGATATACAGGACCCGGGGAACGTCGGGTCTCTGATACGGAGCGCGGCGGCCTTCGGGTACTCCGGCGTGGTCATGTCCGATAAATGCGCCGATCCCTTCTCGCCGAAATGTGTCCAGTCGACTGCGGGCGCGGTGCTGTCTCTGTGGATAAGACGTACGGCTTCGTACCTGAGTATCATCGTAAATCTAAAATCGCGCGGTTACAGCCTGATCGCGACGGTATTGACAGGCGAGGATACCCTTTCCGTTATTCCCGGATCAGGCAGGATAGTTTTGGCTTTAGGGAACGAGGCTGACGGGCTTTCCATGCCGGTCATCGAGTTGTCGAATTATCGCTGCAAAGTTCCTATTCATGACGAACATATCGAATCGCTGAACGTGGCGGCCTGCGGGGCCATATGCATGTATGTCACTTCCGCAAAACCCCGGTAAAAGCCCTTCACAAACTCGGTTTCCTTTTGTTATACTTACCTAATTTTGCCCTAACATGAGGTTGTATGTCGTCTGATTTACTGCAGCTCGGCGGCGAGTATTTCGCGCGCGGGATGTTCGCCGATGCGATATCGGAATACAGTAAGGTAATCGATAAATATCCTCAGATGGTGGAAGCTTATCTGGGAAGGGCAGCGGCTTACCAAATCCAGGGTGAGGTCGACAGGGCGTTGGAGGACTATAGCAAGGCTGTCCGGCTGAACCCGGCTGAAGCCAGGGCGTATCGCGGCAGGGGTGATGCCTACATGGGGTTGGGCACCGCTGTCTGTGCCGTCTCCGATTATACCGAGGCCATAAAGCTGTGTCCTCGTGTTGCGGAGCTATACGCCAGCCGCGCGGCGGCCTATATGGAGCTCGGCATGCACCAGCACGCGGTCAATGACTACGAAAAGGCTATCGACATGAGTCCGGACGACGCGTGTCTGTATGACCGGCGCGGGATGATGTATCACAACCTTCATGAGTACGAACGCGCCATAGATGATTACAATAAAGCTATCGAATTGAACCCGGAATTCGCCGCGGCGTTTAATCACCGAGGGCTTGTTTACCAGAGCAGGGGCGAGCTGGCCAGGGCTATCGATGACTACGATCGTGCCATAAGCATCGATCCTTGCAGCGCAGGAGCGTATCAGGACCGGAGCATAGCCTATTACAACCTGGGTGAATACAGGAGGGCGCTCGAGGACTGCAACGCGGCGATAAGCCTCGATATTCGAGATCCAAAGGGATATATCAATCGCTGTCTGGTGAATTACAGCATCGGAGATTATAAACAGTCCCTGATGGATTGCGACGAGGTGATAGTTTTAGATGCCAGCGATTCTTGGGCTTATCATAACCGTGGCATGGTGCGGTACAGCCTGGGCGAATTCGAACTCGCGATCGAGGATTACGATAGGGCCATTCAGCTGAACCCGTCATGCACGCTGAGCTATAACAACCGCGGTATCGCGTATCATGATCTGGGAGATCTGGAGAAGGCTATCGCGGACTACGGCGAGGCCTTGCGTCTGGATCAGAACGATGCTCAGGCGTATTACAATCGCGGTCTTGCCTACAATGATATCGGCAAGCCGCTCCAGGCTATCGAGGATTACAACAGGGTTTTGAAATTACAGCCTGATGACGCGCAGGCTTTGTATCATCGCGCGCTGGCCTGTATCGATGTGGACAGGTTCAGGCAGGCCATCGATGATTGCGATGCGGCGCTTCTCATCGAACCGTGTGGCAGTGAGATATACTACGTTCGCAGCCTTGCCTATGCCAATCTGAAAGAGTTCCAGAAGGCGATAGAGGGTTGTAATGAAGCGATTGAACTGGACCCGTATAACGCCTGCGTTTATCAGTGCCGCGGGATGATACATCATGAACTCGGTGATTATGGACGCGCCATCGAAGACTATAACAAGGCTGCCAGCATCGATAATCATGACGCGCGTACGTATCAGAGCCGCGGCGCCGCATACTATAAGCTTGGTGACTTAGAGAAAGCCATAGCTGATTATGACCATGCCATCAAACTTGATCCCAACGATTCGATAAGCTACTACGACCGCGGCCTTGCTTTTGCCAGCATTGGCGACTATCAAGAGACGATACGCAGCCTGGGTGATGCCGTCCGAATCGATCCTGATGATGCAACCGCTTATTATAACCGCGGCCTCATTTATCATAAGTTAGGTGAGATGGACAGGGCGGTGGAGGACTACAGCAGGGCAGTTAGGTACGATTCCGGCCACGCTTTAGCCTACTATAACCGCGGCCTTATTTATCATAAGAAGGGATGTTACCAGCAGGCCGTGGATGATTATAGCTGCGCTATCCGTATAGAGGAACACAATATCCAAGCCTATCACAATAGAAGCATTGCCTACAATGATATGGGTGAATTCGAGCGGGCCGTCAGGGACAGTGAAGAGGTGGCGCGGCTTGAATCGAGCGGTAAGCTACTCCGGCAGGACGACGGCCTGGACGGGTATCAGACGAAGCGCAGTGGCGGCGCTCCGCGTTACTAGTCGGGCTATTCGCGGAACTGCCAGCCTCGACGGTTGTTATCTGTTGGCAACAGGTGTATACTATCCCAACTCCAACTATAAGTTCGATGCAGTATCACAGCGGAGGTTGGATATGCTGTCGGATAACGATCCCTGGCAATTCAGTAAATATAAAAAACCTTTCGTTATCAGGAACGGTTCCACTGTTTTTCTGCGTCCCATACAGAGAAGCGATGTAGATCGGTTGCTGGGTCTGGCCCGCCGCTTCAGCCGCGAGACCATGTATCTCAGGTTTCACCACGTGGTTACAAAGATGTCTCGCGAGGAGGCGATAAGATTCTGTACTATCGATTATGATCATACGTTTGCGCTAGTGGTTACGGTCGGCGAGGGTGACATTGAGAAGCTTCTTGCAGTCGCCCGTTATTATCGTCTGCCCCGTGAAGATGCGGCCGAGTTTGCCATTGTGGTCGCCGACAAGTATCAGAAACAGGGTATCGGCACTCATTTGATGAAAGAGCTGACCGCCGCGGCCAAGATTGGCGGCATACGCTTCCTTCGGGGCGAGGTGCTGGTTGAGAACAAGGATATGATGCACATAATCAAGTCCTGCGGTTTCCAGGTGTCTGAGGAATTGGAGGAAGATGTGTATCAGGTTACGCTTGATCTCCATACATATAGGTATAAATAGCGATTCATATGTTAAAATGTAGTGGGACGGGGTGGTATTTCTGGCGAGGGTTTAAGGAGGCGTTTTGGCTAGAGTAGAGATAAAACTGCCGGAGAGAACGGACTACTCCTTCGATGTCGAGGTGCGCATGTCCGATGTCAATGCCGGGGCCCATCTCGGCAATCATAACCTGGTGTCGATGCTTAACGAGGCGCACCTGAAATTCATGAAGCACATCGGTTTTCCCGATCTTCTGGTTGAAGGGAAGGCATTCATCAACACAGACCTTGCCATCGTTTACAAATCGGAGAGTTTCTACGGCGATATCCTGCAGGTCGATGTGACCGCGGCTGATCTGGGCAAGTACGGCTGCGATATCGTTTGCCGCGTAACTAACAAGACTCAGAAACGGCTGGCGGCTATCGCAAAGCTGGGCATGGCGTTCTTCGATTATCAGGAACGCAAGATAGCCGAGGTGCCGGAATCGTTCAAGAAAGCGATTTTGAGCTAGGAGAAGGAAGTGACGTTGGTGAAAGAATTCGTTGGTACCTGGAAACTTAAGTCGTACGAGGTCAGGTGGGCCAGCGGCAAGGTGAGCTATCCCTTCGGTGAGAGTCCGGAGGGCCGATTAACTTATACTGAAGAAGGCTTTGTTGCGGTTAACATAATGGCGACAAGCCGCCGCAATTTCGAGGCGCGTGAGCTGAAGCTGGGAACGGCTGAGGAAAAAGTCGCCGCCGCAGAGACATACATATCGTACAGCGGCAGGTATGGACTGGATGGAGACAAAATTCGACATCACGTAGACGTATGTCTATTTCCGAACTGGGTCGGCAAAGATCAGGTGCGCATCTACGATTTGCAGGGCGATACGCTGGCTCTTAAGACCATACCTGATCCAAGGGATGAGCAGGGGAGGCAGGGGTATCTGATCTGGGAGAGGATCAAATAAAAAGTGGCGGCAAAGATGTACCGCCACTCTACGTCGATAATTAAAGAACCTAGGCTATCTCAGGCGATTGTGCCTTTGGCTGTGCCTTGAACTTAAACTTGGCTTGAGGAGCGGGCTTGGCGGTCTCGTCGGCACTATGGTAGAAGGTGCTGCATTGCGGGCATATCAGTTTTCCGTCTCTTTTCAGGGCATATGCCTCGAAGGTTTTGAATCCACATATCTTACAAAGAAGTACTGACATAAACACCTCCAAGACTAATTTACCAGGATGTAATAAAACGGTTCATCTCAAGTGCAAGGCTGTTATATTAATGTATCATATTAGTTAATTTTTGTCAATATTTTCTAATAATGGAAGATACTGGACATAAATCGGCACAAAGCCCGCATCCGTCGCAGGCGGTGTCCGCCAGCCTGTCCCCGCAGAACGTATCGATTATGGTGCGGTCGCTGCGGAACGCATAGTTGAGTGCGCCGATACCCCTTTTTTCAACGCAGGCCCACACGCATTTGCCGCATAGAACGCATTTATTACGGTCGATAGTGATGTCGGGATGGCTGTCGTCTATAGGATAGCTTCGCTCCTTTTTGCGCAGACGCTTAGTCTTTAGGCTTGTTTTTAGGAAGGCGGCGATACGGTGCAGTTCGCACTTGCCGTGTTTTGGACAGTTCTTGCAGTCAACGGGATGCGATGCCATGATCATCTCGAACGCCGTGTGCTGCAGTCTGCGAACGCGCGGCGTGTCGGTATGTACAATCATACCCTCGATAACGTTCTCGGTGCACGACGTCACAGGGTCAGGTCGCCCGTCGATCTCGACAAGGCACAGGCGGCAGCCGGCATGCGGCGTTGCGTCGCGGATGGCGCAGAGATTCGGAATATAAATACCGGCATCCAGCGCGGCGAAGAGCAGCTTCTGACCCTCCCGCGCTTGAACGGCTGTCCCGTCGATAACGATATTTACCTTATTTGCTGTCATTGGAACCTTTTGCAATAGGACTTGGCTCGGATGGCGGCAATTCGCTCAGCGGCGATATCTTGACTATGGCCTTGTACTGCGGCGGGCAGGCGGTGATGCAGGTGTCGCATTTGACGCACTTCTCCTGGTCGATGACCTTGATGCCGCTCTTTCCGGTGAAGATAGCCTCGGTCGGGCAGGTGCCTACGCAGGCGTCGCAGGAACGCTCGCACTTGTCCGGCACGATGTAGGTCGCGGTCAGTTCCGGGCAGACCTTTGCCGGACATCGCTTCTCGATAATGTGAGCCTCATATTCTTCCTTGAAATACCTAAGCGTTGTCAGGATCGGATTGGGCGCGGACTGGCCCAGCCCGCACAGAGAACCTTCCTTGATGTCGGCTGCCAGTTCCTCGATAAGAGAAAGGTCGTCCAACTTGCTATTGCCTCTTGTTATATCTTCGAGGATGTCGAGCATCTGGACTGTTCCCAATCGGCAGAAGGTGCATTTCCCGCAGGACTCGCTGCGGGTGAACTCCAGGAAGTAGCGCGCCGTCTCCACAATGCAGTTGTCCTCGTCGAGCACTACCATACCGCCCGAGCCCATCATGCCGCCGGCGTGCTCCAGCGAGTCAAAGTCGACAGGCAGATCGAGCAGCTTTTCCGGAAGGCAGCCGCCGGACGGTCCGCCTATCTGCACCGCCTTGAGTTTCCTGCCGTTCGGTATGCCGCCGCCTATGTCGTAAACTATTTGTCGCAGTGTAGTACCCATGGGCACTTCGGTCAGGCCGGTGTTGAGCACCTTGCCTGCGAGAGCGAATACGGCGGTGCCCTTCGAGTCGCCCGTGCCGGTGCTTGAGAACCATGCGTCGCCCCGCTCGATAATCAGCGGCACGTAGGCCAGCGTTTTTACATTGTTAATAAGCGTCGGCTTATTCCATAATCCACGCACCGCGGTTCGCGGCGGGCGCGATCGCGGCCAGCCGCGTTTTCCCTCCAGCGATGCGATGAGCGCGGTCGCTTCGCCGCAGACAAAGGCTCCCGCCCCTTGGAAAACCTCGATGTCGAACGCGAATCCGCTGCCTAGGATGTCGCCGCCGAGGAGCTTTTTAGTCCTGGCATGTTTTATAGCATTATCGATGCGTTTCACCGCCAGTGGGTACTCTTCGCGCACGTATACGTAACCTTTCGATGAGCCGATTGCATAGGCGGCAATAGTCATTCCCTCGATGACGGAATGCGGATCGCTCTCTAGTATAGTGCGGTCCATGAAGGCGCCGGGGTCGCCCTCGTCCGCGTTACAGATGACATATCGTATGTCGCCCGGAGTATCGTGGCAGAGCTGCCATTTGTCCGCGGCGGGGAAGCCGGCGCCGCCGAGGCCGCGCAGTCCCGATTTACCGATCTCATCGATTATATTCTGCGGCGGCATATCTAGGGCTTTCGCCAGCGCGCTGTAGCCTCCGGTAGCAACGTACTGGTCGATATCATCCGGATCGATCTCGCCGCAGTGGCGCAGGAGATTGCGTTGTTCATGTTGAAACCTGGGCTGGTCGAAGATCGATGGAATCTCTTCGTTCTCCTCCAGCGCGCCTAGAGCGAACTCAAGGCACGGGTCGTTGCCGACGATGAAGTCGCTCACCAGTCTTTCGGCAACGCCGGGTGTGACGTATCCGTAGCATATCGGCGGGTATCCCGGTTTGGAAATGACCACGAGCGGCTCGGCGTAGCAGTAGCCCCTGCAGCCGACCTCGACGAGCGTTGCGTCGATTTTTCTGCGCTCGAGTTCGTCACGAAGTGTCTGCATGGTGTCCAGCGCGCCGGCGGCGCGCCCGCAGGTGGCGGTTCCTATCGTGATGGATATGCGGTCGTCGGCAGAAGCGCGTTTGCATGCGGAAACGGCTTCCGTATAAAGCCTCTCGAATATCGTTTGCGCCGCGTTATTTATGCTTCTTTTCGCCATTCCGTTTTTTCTTTTTCAGTTCGAAATCGAGCAGGATGCCCTTGACGCGTGTTGGCGAGACCTTTGCTTCGATATTGTTATTGACCACGGTAACAGGCGCCATGGCGCAGCAGCCGACGCAGGCCACGCGCTCCAGACTGTACTCACGGTCGGCGCTGGTCTTGCCTTCTTCGAGGTTGAGCTCACGTTTCCATGAGTCGAGGATTATCCTGCCGCCTTTGATCTGGCAGGCGGTTCCCAGGCAGACCTTGATCTGATTTCTGCCGGGCGGCGTGAGACGGAACTGGTTGTAGAAGGTCGCAACCGAGTAAACCTCGCTGTTTTGCAATCCCAGCTTATCGGCTATCGCGGCCATGGCCTCGCGCGGCAGCCAGCCCAGCCTGGCCTGTGTGTTTTGCAACACGGGGATTAGATCGCCGCGTCCCGTCTGACGCGGGACAATCGCATCGACGATTTGTTTTATAGATGACTCTTTGCTCAAATGCGTTCCTGTCGCCAAATTTGCAAACTACCTGCGATTATAACACCACACGGTATCGCTGTTAAGTTGTATTCAATGAGTTTGCATATCAGGCCGTCCAGGTGCTTTACACCATAAAATAGTTCTGTTATAATCCCCTTTGGCTTTCCGGTGGTTTGAGCGAGGTGGCCCCACCCGTTCCCATCCCGAACACGGAAGTGAAACTCCTCAGCGCAGACGATACTGGTCTCGCGAGAGGCTGCGGAAAATATGCCACTGCCGGGGAGCCTTTTTAGTTGCTTGACACGGGTTTATCTCATAGCTAGAATAAGCTCGTTGTGCCATAAACATACTGGCCCGAAGGGAGGCGATAATGTGGCGGAGGTGAGACTCGGAGACCATGAGAGCTTTGAGGAGTTGCTCAGAAGGTTCAGCCGAAAGGTTCAACAGGCGGGGATTCTCTCTGAATATCGTCGCAGAGAGCACTTTGAGAAGCCGAGCATCGCTCGAAAGAAGAAGGCGGCTGCCAAGAGAAGGAAGTCCGGCAGGAGTTCCAGCGGCTTTTCTAAAGGTTAGCATCGAAGCGATTCTAGATGTGAGTGGATAACATGTCGCTTCAGGAACGAATTACATCCGATTTACATAAAGCGCAGAAACAGGGAGATAAATCCCGCGTGTCTGCGCTTCGTCTTATTATATCCGGCATTCAATACGCTGAAATCGCTAAGGGCGCTTCTCTGGATGAGGCCGGCGTGATAGATGTTTTTAATAAGGAAGTTAAACAGCGGCGTGAGAGCATTGAAGAGTTTGCCAAAGGCAACCGCGGTGACCTGGTGGAAAAAGAGAAAATCGAATTAGCTATATTGCTCGAATATCTGCCCAAGCAGCTGAGCCGCGAAGAAGTTACCGCGATTGTCAAACAGGTAATAAATGAGGTGGGGGCCAAGGGCCCCGGCGATAAAGGCAAGGTGATGTCCAGGCTTATGCCGCAGGTTAAGGGAAAGGCGGATGGGCGCGAGGCGGGCTCTGTCGTGGATGAGATCCTTGCCGCCTTGTAGGTTTCTTTAATAAGTTAAGACGTCCGCATCAATCCGGTGGTGCGGCCTTTTTATTTAATGCTTCCAGACTATCTCTTACTCATCGTATACAAACGATCGGAAGTTTTGAAGTTTTTGTGGGTGTGGATTATAATAACTGCAATAGGAGTGTAAATATGAAAGTAGTATTGATTCAGGAAGTCCCGGGTTTAGGAAATGTGGGAGATGTTAAAGAAGTGTCGGGCGGATACGGCCGCAACTATCTTATCCCCAGGGGTTATGCGCAGTTCGCTACTACCGATAGTCTGAAAAGGGTGGATAATCTGAGGGCCAAGGAAGATAAACGTCAGAAGGCCCTGAACATGGAGATGGCGGACTTCGCTAAGCAGTTGGAAGGTTTGGAAGTAGTAATTAAGGCCAAAGTGGGAGGGCAGGAAAGGCTGTACGGCTCGGTCACAGGGGCGGACATTGCCGATTACGTTAAGCAGTTGACCGGCCAGGAGATAGATAAACGAAAGGTTCTCTTGCCTGAGGCTATCCATAAAGTCGGCGAGTACGGGGTGTCCGTTAAGCTGTCGAGAGACCTTGCTCCCAAGCTGAAGGTATTAGTGGTTGATGAAAAGGCGGAGGCCAAGGCTGAGATTAAGGCGGAGGGTAAGGAAGAGCCGGAGTCAAATCCGGAGGAGACGGCCGCAAGTTAGGTATATGGCATGACCACTGATAAATTGCCTCCGCATGATATCGAAGCAGAGGAGGCCGTGCTCGGCTCTCTTCTGGTGGACAGCGGGGCGATTTATAAAATAACCACTGTAATCGCACCCGAGGACTTTTACCGCGAGAAAAACCTGTGGGTTTATCAAGCCTGCTGCGACCTGTACGAGAGGAACGAGGCTATAGATCAGGTCACAGTGGCTCATGAATTGAGCCGCGCGGCGCGGCTGGAGGCGGTAGGCGGGGCGGCGTATTTAAGCCACCTGGTGTCCAACGTAGCAACTTCCGTTCATATCGAGCATTACGCTCAGATAGTACACCGTTTGTCCGTGATGCGGCGATTGATCAGCGCAGCCTCGCAGATCGAATCGATAGGCTACGGCGCCGGGCCTGATGTTGATGAGGCCATCTCCAAGGCGGAGGACGTCCTGGTGCGACTGCGCCACGGCGAACGTCCGCGTGAATTCGTTCCGATAAAGGATCTGCTTAACACCTATTTTGAAGATACCGAGATCAAATCCTTTGAGGGTGACGTGGTGTTCACCGGGTATAAGGCGCTCGATAACCGTCTTGGCGGCCTGCGCCGCTCCGATATGATCGTTCTTGCCGCCCGGCCCAGCCTGGGCAAGACAAGTCTGGCCCTGGGCATCGCCAGGAACGCCGCGGTCAATCAGAAGGCCAAGGTGGCTATATTCAGTATAGAAATGTCGCATGAGCAGATCGTGCAGCGCTTCCTCGCCAGCGAAGCCGGCGTGGACTCGCACAGGCTGCGTCTCGGCGAACAGACGGAGGCGGAGGAACGCAAGATGATGGACGCCACCGGCGTTCTGTCGGAGGCTCTGATCTTTATCGATGATTCCCCTACACTTAGTGTTATAGAGATGAAGTCCAAGGCTCGGCAGCTTCACTTCGAAAGAGGCGTGGATCTCTTGATAGTCGATTATATACAGCTGATGCACGGAAACGGCAGGGATAACCGCGTTCAGGAGATGACAGAGATATCGCGCTCCATAAAGCAGATGGCCCGCGAATTGAACGTGCCGGTGATCGCCGTGTCCCAGTTGTCGCGCGCCGCCGAGCAGCGCCAGACTCACCGGCCGCAGCTTTCCGATTTGAGAGAGAGCGGCTCCATCGAGCAGGATGCCGATGTAGTTATGTTCATATATCGCGAGGATACATATACCAAAGAGGACCAGTGGGAGAAGGAGCATCCCGGCGAAAAATATCCCAGGGGCGTAGCCGATATCATCATCGCTAAGCACCGCAATGGTCCTATCGGGGAGGAAAAGCTGCGTTTCCTGTCGAACACGGTGAGGTTTACGGATTATGAAGTGGAGAGGGCGGCATGAAGCCCTTTGACGGCTTCCAGAAGAATACGCGGTACACGCCGCTGCCGAACGTCTTCTTCAGCCGTATAGCGCCCGATGTACAGGACGCGGCCGAGCTTAAGGTTATACTGCATATATTCTATTTGCTTTATCAGAAGAAGGGTTATCCTAAATATGTCGCCGATGCCGAGCTTTTAAGCGATAAGGAACTGGTGTCTGGTGTCGGCGGTTCCGAGGCTCTGCACCGCGGTTTGCGGCAGGCGCTGGATCGTGGCGTTTTGGTTCGATGCGAGCTTGAGCGCGGGGGTCAGCCTGTCGCGTTATACCTACTCAACTCGGAGGAGGGGCGTGAGGCGTGCTCCATGATAAAGAACGGCGAAATCGATGTCGCGGCTGTCCCCGTTCGCGAGGCTTGCGGGGAAGTGGTGGCGGAGCCGAATATCTTTGAGCTGTACGAGCGCAATATCGGGATGCTGACCCCGATGATCGGCGATGAATTGAAAGAGGCGGAGCAGATATATCCCGCCTCCTGGATAGAGGACGCGTTCCGCGAGGCGGTGAGCAGGAACAAGCGAAGCTGGAAATACATCGAAACGATCTTGAAACGCTGGGCCAGCGAGGGCAGGGGAGATGGAGAAACTGGGAGAGATTCTAAAGAAGACCCCGACAGGTACGTCAAAGGCAAGTACGGGCACATCGTCAAGCGCTGAAGCCGGAGATACGGGGAATGAGTGCCCTCTTTGCAAGGGCGCCGGTTTCGTGTATCCGATGCTCGATTCCGGGCGGCCCGATTATTCCAGGGTCGTTGCGTGCAAGTGCGGCAAGGACGAGATGGACGGCGAGAGGGTGGAACGCCTGCGCCGCGACAGCGGGGACCTGGCGCTGAAGCTTCTCAGGAGTATGACATTCGATACTTTCGATCCGAAGCGCGATAACCTCCCCAGGGAACAGCAGGAGAATCTGAGCAAGGCTTATAAGACGGCCCGTGACTACGCCCAGCATCTGGACGGATGGCTTGTTTTTCTCGGCCCCAACGGCTGCGGCAAAACCCACCTCGCTGCGTCTATCGGCAACTATCAGTTGGAGAAGGGTAATCCGGTCTATTTCAAGGTCGTTCCCGATCTGCTTGACCACCTGCGCTCCGCGTTCGGGCCGGAGAGCAGGTCGACTTATGATGAAATATTTGAGAGGGTCAAGAACGCTCCTCTGCTGATACTTGATGACTTTGGGGAGCAGGCCAGTACGCCTTGGGCGCAGGAGAAGCTGTATCAGGTCATCAACTACCGCTACAACGCGCAGTTGCCGACCGTTATAACCTCCTGCTTCTCGCTGGAGGACATCGAGATGAGGATAAGCTCGCGGCTGGCCGATATAAGGCTGAGCACATCCTTCAATATAAACGTTCCGGATTATCGCTCCGACCTGTCGCCGTCCGAGGCCGGTAAGCAACAGAGCCGTCGAACGCGGAGGACGCGTTAGGATATGATCAATTCTCCCGTACTCGTACTGAATCAGAACTACGAGCCGCTCAATATTGCGCGCGTGCGTAGGGCTTTAGTGCTGGTGATGATGGGGAAAGCGGAGACTATTGAGAACGGTTCGGGCGTCATACGCACATCCAACGAAACCGTGGAGATTCCCTCGGTGATACGGCTGCTGTACCTGGTGAAGCGGCCGCGACACGAGAAGCGGCTGACCAGGCGGGAGGTATTTCGCAGGGATCAGCAGACCTGCCAGTATTGCGGCAAGGAGACGAAGAATCTCACCCTGGACCATGTTCTCCCCCGTCACCGAGGGGGCAAGCACGTATGGGATAACGTGGCCAGCGCCTGTTTTCAGTGTAACAACCGCAAGGCAGGGCGCACTCCGCAGGAGGCAGGGATGAAGCTGATAAACAAGCCGTGCGCGCCTTACTCCAGCGGATACTATGTGTCTATAGAATATATGCAGCGGCACGACGGGTGGAAAAAGTTCTTACCGATGCATCGGGAGAGGGTGGCCGGGGAGGTTTAACCCCTTCTCCTTCTCGGGTTCCTGGGCGGTCTGGATTGTCTCTCCCGATCGCTGCTTAGTTCTTCAAGAGGGACTTCTACTACAGCCTCGCTCTCAAGCCGGACCGATACCGTCTCCTTCAGGGGATTTCCTCCTATAACTGTTCCTGTTCCAACAGGCGTGCTTACCTGCTGGCCGACGGGCGGCAGTTTTTCTTTCATGGCGCGGTACTGGCTGCTTTCGTAACTCAGACAGCACAGAAGCCTGCCGCAGGTGCCGGATATCTTGGTGGGGTTAAGCGGAAGATCCTGTTCTTTGGCCATCTTTATAGAGACGGGACTGAACTCGGAGAGGAACGAGGCGCAGCAAAGCGGCAGGCCGCACTTGCCATGGCCGCCGAGGAGCTTGGCCTCATCCCGCGGGCCCACCTGGCGCAGTTCGACGCGTATCCGGCACGTCGACGTCAGTTCCTTGAGCAGGTCGCGGAAGTCGATGCGTCCTTCGGCGCTGAAGTAGACCGTGATGCGCGTGCCGTCGAGATTGCACTCCGCCGTGATGAACTTCATGGGCAGATTGAGTTTATTGCTTATCTTTATACAGTTATCTAGTATCTCGCGCTCTTTGATAGTGAATTCATCGCGCTTCTTGAAGTCATCATCCACGGCTTTGCGCAGGACGGGTTTGAGCGGCTCGGTCAACTCGCCGTCGAGGACCTGCTTTGGGGCTACGACCACCTTGCCCAGCTCCGGCCCTCGCCCGGTTTCGACGACGACCCATTCATTGATGCCGGCGATTACACCCGACGGATCGAAGTAGTAAATCTTACCGGCGTTCTTGAATCTTATACCTATCACTTCGCTCATGGCTTTACAGTATCAGCAACCTTTCTCCTGGGCATGTCCAGTATCAACACATCGAGCACAAGCCGCGGGTTGGCGTTGTTCTTCAGTAATATTCCTGTCTGGATCAGGCTCGCTATGAAATTACTGATATCTATTATGTCATAACAGGCTTCCTCGCGAAAGAGCGTTTCCCTGAAATCAACGTTAGTTATAATGTCGCGGCATCCGCTCTTTATCAGGAGCAAGTCGCGCCACCAGCTTATCCATAATGATAGCAGCTTCTGCACCTCGGCGCGGTTCTTGCTGAACCGGCCGGCTATACTTGCCGAGTATGAAAATTTGTCGATACGGTCTGACTTGGCGATGTCGATGAGCGTTTCTATATGCTCTTTGCGGCTCTCCAATGTCTCCGGGTCGGAGGAGGCTTGAACTGCCCAGCCCATGCAGCCCGATGACAGCCTGGACAACACACGGGCGTCGTCAGGCTTAACGCTCCAGTGTTCTATCAGGGCATTCTTAATATCGGATACGGCTACCGGCCTGAGCTCCAGTTTCTGGCAGCGCGATAGTATTGTGGACAACAGAGATTTCTCGTTGGCGGACAGCAGGATGATGTACACGAAGGGAGGGGGCTCTTCAAGAGTCTTCAGTAGGCAGTTCGTCGCCTCGGATGACATCAGTTCGGCGTTGTCGATGATGAATACCCGGCATCGGCCCTCGAAAGGCTTCAGCGAGGCGTAACGCTCCAGTTCCCTTATCTGATCTATCGACACCTCGGTTCTGCCAGTCGTATCGATGATCTGCACGTCGGCATGCTGTGAAGCCATTATGCGACTGCATGAGGCGCATGTCCCGCACGGCCTGTCGCCGCTCTCGCAGTTCAATGCCTGCGCCAGACTGATTGCCAGCGTCATCTTGCCCACCTGCGCCGGGCCTATGAATACGTAAGCATGAGACAGCCTGTCGTTCTTCAGGCTGTTATCCAGCAGCCTAACTGCCGCTTCATGTCCTACAATGTTCCACATCAGATGTCGTATCCTCTAAGCTGTAGGGCGAATTTCCAATCCGCCGTTTTGTAATATTCGGCGGGTTACACTGCGTTAAACCCGCCCTACGGCTACCCTACAATTATATGTCATTGCGAGGCGTCCTTCCATGATATTGAGGTATATGTAAGGGCGACGTGGCAATCTCGGCGTTTGTGTAGTAGGGGCACGGCGCGCCGTGCCCCTACGTGATTGTACGATAATGTCGAGATTGCTTCGCCGTTTCAAAGAGCGGCTCGCAATGACCGTCGACAGGGCGTATCGCGATACGCCCCTACATGTAAATCTTTAAACCATGTCGCACTTGGTCAGGTCTTTGTATGTCTCACGGCGGCGTATCAGTTTGGCCTTGCCGTCCCTGACCAGCACGATGGGTGGCTTAAGCGATGCGTTATAGTTGGACGCCATCGATAGACAGTAGGCGCCGCAGCAGGGCACGGCTATGATGTCGCCAGATTCGATCTTCGGCATGTCGATGTCTCTGATAAGTATGTCGCCCGATTCGCAGTACTTTCCGCCGATGGTGACGGTTTCCGTTTTCGCCTTACCCGATTCGACCGCTTTGTTGGCGATCAGCGCTTCATACTTCGCCCCGTACAGGCTGGGACGTATGTTATCGCTCATGCCGCCGTCGACGAGCACGTATTTGCGCACGCCCTCGATGTCCTTTATCGCGCCGACGGTATAGAGCGCCATCCCTGCCTGCCCCACGATGGAGCGCCCCGGCTCCACGACGAGGTGCGGCAATTCGAGTTTGGCCGTTTTGCAGCGCTTAATGACGTTCGATGTAATCATTTCGGCGAAATCATCCACGGACGGAGGTTCGTCATCGCTAAGATACGCTATGCCCAGGCCCCCGCCGGTGACGAGCATCCGCATCTCGAATCCGTTCTTGCGCTTCATGGCGGCGGCGAAATCGACGACGACCTTTATCGACTTAAAGTATGGTTTCATGTCGAAAAGCTGTGAGCCGATGTGGAAATGCAGCCCGACCAGATTCAGCCATTTTGAAGCCATCGCCGTTTCAACGGCGTCCCCGGCCTGGCTCATGAGGAAGCCGAACTTGCTGTCCACGTTGCCGGTGGTGAGATAGGCGTGTGTGTGCGGGTCGATGCCCGGAGACAGGCGCAGCAGAACGTCCTGTTGTACCTTTGCCTTCTTCGCCACGTCGCTCAGGACGGACAGCTCGTGGAAGTTGTCGACGATGATATATTTGACGCCCCATGCCACCGCTTCCTCCAACTCGGCGCGGGACTTGTTGTTGCCGTTGAAGTACACCCGCCTCATGGGGAAGCCCGTTTCTTTGGCTATGGCGATCTCGCCCGCGGAGACGGCGTCCAGGCTCAGGCCTTCTTCGTTGAAAAGCTGCGCCAGCGCCTTGTTGATATAGGCCTTGCAGGCGTAGCTTATCGTGCTGTCCGGGTAGCGTTTCTGGAACGCCTTGCGGTACTCGGAGCACCTGCCGCGCAGTGTGGCCTCGTCGAAGATGTAGAGCGGCGTGCCGAACTCTTTGGCCAGCGCCACCGTATCACACCCGCCGATGGTGAGGCGGCCTTTGTTGATCTTTGCCGTCGATGGGAATAATTTAAGCATTGATAGCTCCTATATATCTGTCGGTCACCGTGTAGGGGCGACCCTCGTGGTCGCCCGCAACGGGCAGACACAAGGCCTGCCCCTACATCGAAATCCCCCTTGGTCCCCCTTTATTAAAGGGGGATTCTTAGAAATGGGGGATACCCCCATTTCCCCCGGCAGGAAGCATCCTGCACCTCTTAAAACCCCGTCATTCCGGCGAAGGCCGGAATCCAGAAAGGGCACGGCACGCCGTGCCCCTACAGCGGTTTGAACGTGCCGTACTGCCCGTCGCCCGCTGAAACGACCTTCCCCTCTTTCTCCAGCTTGAGCAGGTGGGCGTAGGTCTGCCCCTTGGCTACTGCGAAGAGGAAGCCGTTGAGCTCCGGATATATCGCGGAGGTGATGTCCTTCACCGTGTCCCTGCCCTTCTTCAGCAGGTCGAACACCTGCCGCTCGCGCATTATGCGGTGCTCTATCAGATCCTCTATCCTCTTGCGCGCCTCCGTTATGGGCGGCCCGTGCGCCGGCAGCATCAGGTCGACATCGTATTTTAACAGTTTCCGTAGCGATTCGATATACTGCGTCATGTCGCCCCAGGGCGGCTGGAGGGCGGTGGTCGTCTTGGACAGCACGTGGTCGCCGGAGAACATTATTCTTCTATCTCGAATATAGAGGCACATGTGTCCGGGGTTGTGGCCCGGCGTGTGCACCACTTCCAGGTCGATGCCGCCCAGCGATATGATCTCCCCGTCATTGACCCTCTTGTCGATGGGGATGTCGGTCACCTCCGCCGAATGCAGTATCGATTGAGCGCCCGTTCTCCTTTTCAGCAGTGTAAGCCCGCTGATGTGGTCCGGGTGGGCGTGGGTGATGATCAGGTACTCTATCCTTGCCGGGGGCACGCTTTTTACGTATTCTAGGTAAGTTTCCGCTATCTCGTCCTGTCCGTAAGCGGTGTCTATGAGCGCGCCCTTTTCGCCTGCGACGAAGTAAACGCGAGGAGCCGAGTGGCCCATCAGCCTGTCGAATTTTGTGGGTATATCGTGAATGCCGGGAAAGATTTCCATATTGCTGTACCTGTGAGCCATATTAGCAACTGGGGTATTCAAAGTCAACCTAAAAAAATTAGCCTAGCTTGACATGCTCTGGTATCCGAATTAAAGTAATGCCAACTTACATTGTACTATTGGACTCGGATGGTATTACTCTTCAGGAATAATTGAAAGGGGGTAACTGCAAATGAAAAAGAGAGACATTGTTTTGTTGCAGCTACTCCTAGCGTTAGTATTGGTGAGCTCCGCTGTATTCGGCTTAGCATGTGATCCCAAAACCCATTCCTTGTCCGTTACTGTTGATGGTAATGGGGTTGTTTCGCCTTCTTCAGGCACGTTTGAAGACGGAGAGTTGGTTATGCTTACCGCGGTTCCTGCATCTGGATGGAAGTTCGATTACTGGGATGGTTCTATCTCTGGGAATGAGAATCCGGTTTATGTGCGTATACATTCTGATAAGAGTATAGAAGCCCATTTCATTGTTGAGCCTACTCCTACGATTGTGTATACGCCAACGTCAACGCCTGCATCTACGGCTGCTGTTGAGGATGTCGTGGATATGGTGTCTGACGCTGTTGTAAGAATTACGACAGCAAGCGGATCGGGTACCGGTATGATTATTGATGAAAGTGGTTATATCTTAACTGCCAACCATGTTATTGAAGGCTACACATATGTGACAGTTTATCTGGGAAGTGGTGAACAGTTCAGTGGAATAGTGACCCGGCTGTGATGCGGTCAATGACCTCGCTGTTGTCAAGATTGATGGCAGCGGCCTTCCGACAGTGATGCTTGGCGACTCCGATGTGCTCAGACCGGGACAGGGAGCTATTGCTATAGGATATCCTTTGGATCTGGCTGGGGGTGTAACAGTAACTCAGGGGATTGTTTCTGCATTGAGAGAAGATGGTCTAATTCAGACCGATGCTGCACTTAATCCCGGTAATAGTGGCGGTCCGCTAGTAACTATGGCGGGTGAAATCATTGGAGTCAATGATATGAAGTGGGTTTCTGAAGATGTGGAGGGTATAGGTTTTGCTGTAGCTATCAATATTGCGAAGCAGCTCATTCCTGAATTGAGGGATGGAAGATTAGCATGTGTTCCAGGTGCCGTACCAACCTCTACTCCTAGTTCTTACTGTGCTGCAGGATGTCCAGATTACTGGATTGGTGACGGCTATTGTGACAGCGCCTGCAATAATTATGCATGTAATTATGACGGGGGCGACTGTAGTGCCAGTTACTGTGCCACAGGGTGTCCCTGGTCCTGGGTAGGTGACGGGTACTGTGACAGTGCATGCAACGTCGCAGCTTGCAACTATGACGACGGGGACTGTACAAGTCAGGGCGAGTGGTGCTCGGATTACTGTATGTGGGCGTGGGTCGGAGATGGAATCTGCGACAATTGGGAAGGTGGCTGCTATACGGCCTCCTGCAACTGGGATGGAGGGGATTGTAATGCGACGAGCGGCTACTGCGCGACGAATTGTCCTGATTACTGGGTAGGAGATGGAATCTGCGATTGGGATGAATGTAACAACACAGCCTGTAATTACGATGGCGGTGATTGCGCCGGTTATTGTGCAGATGGATGCAGGTGGGAATGGGTCGGTGACGGCTTATGTGATGACTGGTTAGGCTGTTATGTGGCGGAATGCAACTGGGACGGCGGCGACTGCAATTAATGACATATCAGTGTCTGTTCATAGATTAACCATTGGTATATGATTCTAAAGCCTTAGCATCGTCGATAATATAAACGAAAGGCATTTCATTGTACAGCAAACATATTCTTAAAAACGGCCTACGCATAATCACCAGCAACATGCCCTCCACGCGTTCGGTATGCGTAGCCGTATTCATAGGCATAGGCTCCCGCTATGAAAGCGATGAGGAAGCGGGTACCTGCCACTTCATCGAGCACATGTGTTTCAAGGGCACGCAGCGCCGTCCTTCCCCGATGGAGATAGCGGAGACGATTGAAGGCGTGGGCGGCATGATGAACGCGGGGACGGGCAAGGAGTTCACCACGTTCTGGTGCAAGGTGGCCAAGCCCCATTTCCCGCTGGCGCTGGACCTGCTGACGGATATACTGCGCAACTCCAAGTTCGACGCCGCGGATATGAACAGGGAGCGCGGGGTGATACTGGAGGAGCTCAAAGAGAGCATAGATTCGCCGCAGGACAGGGCCTCGCTGCTGCTGAACGAGCTGATGTGGCCGGATCAGCCGATGGGGCGGGACATCATCGGTACAAGGGAGTCGATAAGCTCTCTCGATAGAGACGGCCTGTTGAAGTATATGATGGAATGCTACGGCCCGCGCAACTCGGTGGTGGCCATAGCCGGCGACCTGAACCATGACGATATCGTGTCGATTGTGGAAAAATCGTTTCAGGGATGGCCTAAGGTTAAGGCAAGGGCTTTTTCGCTTGCCGACGATTCGCAGGAGGGGCCGCGCATCAAGATCGAGAAGCGCGAAACGGAGCAGGCGCACCTGTGCCTGGGCGTGAAAGGATTGCCCGTGAGCCACCCCGACCGTTTCAAGCTGGACCTGCTGAACGTGGTGCTGGGCGGCGGGATGAGCAGCCGCCTCAATCAGGAGCTGCGCGAGAAGAGGGGGCTGGTATACGACGTGGACAGCTGCGTGGATTACCACATGGACTCGGGCGCGCTGACCGTTTACGCCGGGGTCGATCCGAGTAGCGCGGAGGACGCCCTGGCGGCCATCATGGAGGAGCTGTCCAAAATGAAGGAATCCGTCGAAGCTCCTGAATTAACCAAGGTCAAGGAGCTGGTCAAGGGGCGGCTTTTGCTGGGCATGGAGGACACGAGGAGCGTGGCCAGCTGGGCCGGGAGGCAGGAGATACTGACGGGGCGTGTGCTTACAGTCGACGACGTTGTTGCGGCTATCGATGCCATTCGGGCCGAGGATATCGCCGGGGTGGCGCGGGATATATTTGTCGGGGAGCGGCTGAGCCTGGCGGCGGTGGGGCCGATCGCGTCCGAGAAGGGTTTGTACGATCGTCTGAGATTTTGATTGGCTGATCTTGGAAGGACTCGCAATGACATAGTTTTTTCATGGGGTCGGGTAGGGGCAATTCATGAATTGCCCCTACGGTTCGCAAAGACGGTATGCGATGGTCGTCGTATCTATATATGTTATAGAAAAAAAGAGCGGCTGAGATTCCTCAGCCGCTCTTTGCTATTCAAATGATGTGGGATTTCTAGTACTCGGGCATGGGAGGAGGAGGAGCCATAGTCTCCTTCTCTTTGACATCGGCGATCAGGCACTCGGTGGTAAGAACCATGGCCGCTATGCTGGCCGCGTTCTCCAGGCCTGCGCGCGTGACCTTTGCCGGGTCGATGATGCCGCGTCTCTTCATGTCGGCGTATTCGTCCCTGAGGGCGTCGTAGCCTATGCCGGCCTTCTTACTCTTAACATAGTTAACAACCACCGATCCCTCTTTGCCGGCGTTGAGCGCTATCATACGCAGCGGCTCTTCCAGAGCGCGTCTGACTATTGCTACGCCTGTAGCCTCGTCTCCGGTCAGCTTCAATTTATTGAGGGACGGGATGACGTTGATGAACGCCACGCCTCCGCCGGGCACGATGCCCTCTTCCACGGCGGCCCTTGTCGCAGACAGCGCGTCCTCGACGCGGTGCTTCTTCTCTTTGAGCTCGACCTCGGTGGCGGCTCCAACCTTGAGAACCGCGACGCCGCCGGCCAGCTTGGCCAGTCTTTCCTGAAGCTTCTCCCTGTCGAATTCGGAGGTGGTCTCCTCGATGAGGGTCTTTATCTGCTTAATGCGGCCTTCGATAGCCTTATCGTTGCCCCTGCCTTCGATTATGACAGTCTCTTCTTTGGTGGAGATTATCTTGCGGGCCCGGCCCAGGTCTTCAATCGTTACCGAGTCGATCTTGCGGCCCATTTCCTCGGTTATGAGCTGTCCGCCGGTGAGCACGGCGATGTCCTCAAGCATAGCCTTGCGCCTGTCGCCGAAACCGGGGGCTTTCACGGCTATACAATTGATTATGCCCCTGAGCTTGTTGACCACGAGGGTGGCCAGCGCTTCGCCGTCCAGGTCTTCGGCAATGATAACGAAATTCTTGCTCACCTGGAGCAGTTTCTCCAGCGTGGGCAGGAGGTCGGAAACCGCTGATATCTTTTTATCGGTTATCAGGATGTAAGGATCGTCCAGAACGGCTTCCATTCTCTCCGGGCTGGTGACGAAGTACGGCGATATGTAGCCGCGGTCGATCTGCATTCCTTCAACATATTCGGTCTCGAACTTGATGCCCTTGCCTTCCTCTACCGTAACAACCCCGTCCTTGCCGACCTTCTCCATGACCTCGGCGATGAGATTGCCTATCTCCTGATCCGCCGCCGATATCGATGCTACCTGCGCGACCTGCTCTTTGGAGGTCACGGGTGTGGCCATCTTCTTGAGGGCTTCAAGGACGACCTGTGTGCCTTTCTCGATTCCCCTCTTGATAGCCATGGGATTGGCTCCGGCCGCGACGTTCTTCATGCCCTCGTGCAGCATGACCTGTGCCAGCACCGTGGCCGTGGTCGTGCCGTCGCCGGCGATGTCGTTGGTCTTTGTTGCTACCTCTTTGATAAGCTGAGCGCCGATATTCTCGAACGGGTCCTGCAAGTCGATCTCTTTCGCTATGGTCACGCCGTCGTTGGTGATGGTCGGCGGCCCGAATTTCTTATCCAGGACTACGTTTCTTCCCTTGGGGCCAAGGGTTATTTTTACCGCATTCGCAAGAGCGTCAATGCCGTTCTTTAGGCTTCTTCTTGATTCTTCACTATATACTAACTGTTTTGCCATTTTCCCTCCTTCTCCGTATGAAAATTATTTCCGTAAAATTGAAGACTTTACTTTACCCTGGCTATGATGTCGCTTTCGCGCAGGATCAGGTATTCCTCGTCGCCCTCTTTGATCTCGGTCCCGGTGTATTTCTGGTAGATTACCTTATCGCCTTTCTTAACTTCCATCGGGATGCGGTTGCCTTTGTCATCCAGTTTGCCGGGGCCGGCGGCCTCAACTACGCCGCGCTGGGGCTTCTCTTTTGCGGTGTCGGGCAGTATGATGCCACCCTTGGTCTTCTGTTCTTCTGCAAGCGGTTTGACCACTACTCTGTCTCCTAACGGTTCAATCTTTAGTGCCACGCTTAACCTCCTCCTATTTTTAGTTTATTTATGCTCGTAAATTAGCACTCTCATTCGGAGAGTGCTAGTATAGCTTAGAACTGTTTTTCCGCTATAGCAAGCAAGTAGAAATTAATCTAAACAGATAAGTTGGCATTCAAGAACAATAAAGTCTTATTATCTCTTAATTATAGCATAATATATCTCTATTTCTCGCTATTTCAATATATACATACGTAAAAAGTGCTCGGCTTAAAATTACTTAATTAGCCTCCGGACGGCATGGTGCTGGTGTGAAAACAGCCTCTTGTACCCATGGGAATGGCATGACGGTGGTTAAAAACACTGCCACGGTCTGTATAAATCGGGGCTGACCGGGTAAATTATACTTTTTAAGGGCTCCGATTTCTGGTGAAGTGAGAAACCATAAAGTCTTGTTGAATGGTGTTGAAAGCGGTGTCTAAAAATTTACCGCGGGGCTCTTCATACCTGTGTAATCGCGGCACTGGGCCTTACATCGAGGCGCTGGTCGGAGAGTTTCCCGTTTTGTATATGATAGTAGCCGCAAACCGCGATCATGGCCGCATTATCTGTGCAGAGTACAGGCTTTGGGATGAAGAGGGGGAGAAGGCATCTGTCCTGCATCTCCTGTCTCAGCGCACGGTTGGCCGCGACACCGCCGCACAGCAGGACATTGCGCGCGCCGCAGCGCTCGGCGGCTGCTATGGTCTTGGTTACCAGCACATCGATCACCGATATCTGGAATGAGGCGGCTATCTCTGCCTTGAGGCTCGAAACCTCCGGTTCTAATGGGGCTGTATTTGAATCGATGTCGGCTTCAACCAGATGCAGCACGGCTGTCTTGAGCCCGCTGAAGCTGAAGTCGTCGGTATTCTTGAGCCAGGCGCGGGGCAGGCGGTATCTCGTGCCGCTTGCTCCGCGGGCGGCTTTCTCGATAGCCGGGCCGCCGGGGTAGCCCAGCCCCAGTAGCCGTGAAACCTTGTCGAAGGCTTCGCCGGCCGCGTCGTCACGGGTGCGCCCCAGTATTTTATAGCGTCCATGGCCTTCCATCAGCAGTATATCGCTGTGGCCTCCCGAGACTATGAGGCACAAGGCTGGGAATTCCGGGGTGTTACCATCAAGCCAGTTGGCGTAGACATGTCCCTCCAAGTGGTTGATCCCTATCAACTTAAGGTTGTGTGCCGCCGCTATAGCTTTCGCCGCGTTCACGCCGACAAGCAGCGAGCCCGCCAGTCCTGGGCCGTTAGTTACCGCAACTGCTTCAATGTCGTTCCATGACATATGAGCCTTTTTCATAGCCTCGTCGATTATCGGGGTGATTGAGAGGAGGTGCTGTCTCGATGCCACTTCAGGCACTATGCCTCCGTATCGCGAATGGATATCGACCTGGGAGGCGATGACGTTGGATAGAATTGCACTACCGTCTTGCACCACGGAAGCGGCCGTCTCATCGCATGATGTTTCGATTCCCAAAATATTCATAGATGTTGAACCCGTAATTTATTGCGTCGAGTGTTTACTATTAACAATTATACTTCGTGACGGGAAACGCTCGATGGCAAATATAACAGAACTTGCGTTCGATGTAAATGTGAGAGATGAACACGGAATAGCAGGGTGTTTTTGACAGCCTGCGGGACGGATGCTATCATGAGCAACGTGGTAAACCTGATTTACAGGAGAGTATTCTGGCATGGATGAAACCATTGCACTATACTTGATACTATTTTTGATTTGTATCGGTGCGTCAGCCTTCTTTTCCAGCGCCGAGACTGCCTTTATATCGCTGCCTAAAACACGTATCAAGTATCTCGTAGAGAGCGGGGCGCATGGTGCCGTTAATATCGAAAAGATAATGCAGCGTCCGGAAAGGTTGCTCTCCACGATATTGCTTTGTAATAATCTGGTCAACGTGGCGGCGGCTTCTCTGGGAACGGCTATGGCGGTAACGGTCTTTAAGGAAAATAGCAATGTAGCTATATTGATCTCTACCGTTCTGGTGACGACCGTTTTATTGATTTTCGCCGAGGTTACTCCAAAGACCGTGGCCATGAAGCATGCCGAGAGGATGGCGCTGATCTACGTTTATCCCGTGCAGTTGATAAATACGGTGGTCTCTCCGCTGGCCATAGGACTGAGCTGGATCGCGACGCTGTTTGCGGGGAGAAGGGGAGGGGTGAAACCCCTGATAGTCAGCGTTGAGGAGATACGCAGTATGATATCGGCGGGGCAGCAAGAGGGCACCGTGGAGGAGGCTCAGGCCGAGATGTTGCACAACGTTTTCGAATTTGGCAACCGCAGCGTGCGTGAGGTGATGACTCCCAGGCCAGAGGTCATATCGATAGAAAGCGGAACTAAGTTCGCCGATTTCCTGACGCTCTATTCTAATACTCCTCATAGCCGTTATCCGGTTTATAAGGATAATCTGGATCACATAATAGGCGTTATAACCGTAAAGGATGTTCTCATGTCAGCAGCGCGTAGCGCCATGGATAAAAACAGCGTGATCGACGAGCTTGTGCGCCCGGTCTATTTCGTGCCGGAGACTAAGCGCGTGATGCAGCTCCTAACCGAGATGCAGGAAAGCGGCAATCACATGGTCATGGTGGTGGATGAGTTCGGTGTCACCGGTGGTATAGTGACGCTGGAACAGCTGGTCAGCGAGATAGTCGGCGAGATGGGTGATGAGTCGAGTCAAGCGGACAAGGACTTCGAAATAATCGATGAAAAGACCATGCTGGTGGACGGCGGCATGAGGATAGAAGAGGCCAACGAGGAACTCAAGCTGGAGCTGCCCGATGGCGAATACGATACCGTGGCCGGTTTCCTGCTGAGCATACTGGGACATATACCCAAAGAAGGGGAGCGAATAAAGCACGGCAATCTGAAGATGAGAGTGACGCAGATGAAGGAGTTGAGGATCGAGAAGATAAGGGTGACCAGGGAGTAAAGTGATATGCAGAGGCTGCGGGTCATCTTCTCTCGCGGGGAGGAATTGAAATATCTGTCTCATCTGGATGTGATGCGGTTGTGGGAGCGGGCACTGCGCCGCGCCGGATTGCCTCTTTCATACTCCCAGGGTTTCAGCCCTCATCCCAGGATATCAATAGCGGCGCCTCTGCCGCTGGGCGTCACGGGCGAAAAAGAATTGATGGATATCGTTTTCCAGCGCAGGGTTTCACCTTATTCGGTGCAGAAAAATCTGGCTGAACAACTGCCGTCAGGGATGGATATCATCGGCGTGACCCAGGTGTCCCCCGACGCTCCATCGCTGCAGTCTCAGGTGCGCCGAGCCGAGTATCGCGTGGAGATAGAAACCGATAAGCCCGGCGCAGCGATCAGTGATTCCATCGATTCGCTCCTATCGAAAACGGAGCTGCCGTGGCGGCATAAACGCGACAACGAGGTGCGCAGCTACGACCTGCGCAAGCTGGTGGAGCGGGTATGGCTGGTCGAGTCGCGCGGGACGATATGTGTCCTCGGCATGTGCCTGCGAACCGATGGTTCCGCTTCAGGCAGGGCGGAGCAGGTGCTACTGGCGCTGGGTTTCACGGGGCAGCCCAGATCAATATGCCGCACCAGGCTTTATCTGGCGGGTGAGTAGTATATGCAATATCTGATTCGATATTATCAACCCCCTGGCCCCCAATCTTGGGGGATTTTTAAGTTTGGGGGACACCCCCAATTCCCCCGGTCCTTCCGCGGAAGGACACCTCTTTTAAGTTCGTTTCTAAGTCATACATTTATTCTAACCGGAGTGAGCGGCTTCTATCAGGGAAAGTCGTCGAGTTCCTTGTCTGGGGGCTCGCTGTGAGGCTGATTCTAGTTCGGCACGGTGAAACGGAATGGAACCGGCAGAATCGCATCGTAGGGCATACCGAGATCGCGTTGAACGATATGGGTCGCAAGCAGGCCGCGCTGCTGGCTCAGGCGCTGAGTAACGAAAAGCCGTCGGCGATATACGCCAGCCCGTTGCAGCGCACGCGCGAGACGGCCGCCGAGATATCGCGGGTGCTGGGCGTTCAGGTGAAATTCGATGACGCTTTGAAGGAGATCGCCGCGGGCGATATCGACGGGTTGACGTTCGAGGAGGTCGCCGAGAACCACGGCGATTTCTTCCAACAGTGGATGAGGGGCGATCCATCTCTACGGCTGCCCGGCGGTGAGTCGTTCACGGACCTGAGGAACAGGACATGGCCCCTGCTACAGCGCATCGTCGCGGAGCACACCGACGGAGATGTAATCATCGTCAGCCATACCCTTGCCATCATGAGCATCATCGCCGCCGCTCTGGGCATGACCGCCGCCAATTTCAGGCGCATCAGGCTTAATGTCGCGTCGATAAGCATACTTGAGTTCAAAGACGGCAAAGCCTCGCTGCTGCTGTTTAACGATACCTGTCACTGGAAAGACCTGGGTAAAGCCGAAGGCAGGGTGATGTAGATGGGCGATCTGGAAGATCGGGTGCTGGATTTCATCTGGCGTGAAGGCCTTATACCGTCTGGCGGCGATTCTCCCGCGGTCGCGGGGGATAAGAGCGTCGTGGTGGTTGCCGTGTCGGGAGGGCCGGATTCCGTATGTCTTTTGCATGTGCTGCATCAGTTGAAATCATCGCTTGGGATTAAGCTTCATATCGCTCATCTGAACCACATGCTTAGGGGCGCGGCTTCAGAAGGGGACTCTTCTTACGTTAGACAACTGGGCCGTTCTTTCAGGATACCTGTTACTGTCGAATCATCTGATGTCGATGCGTATCGCAGGGAGCACAAGCTTTCTCTGGAGGAGGCTGCGCGCGAGGTGCGCTACGGGTTCCTGGCCCGTGTCGCCGAATCGGTCGGAGCGGACTGCGTAGCGCTCGGGCATACCGAGGATGACCAGGTGGAGACCGTGCTGATGCACCTGGTGCGGGGCGCCGGCATCGCGGGGCTGCGGGGTATGTCGCCGGTTGTAGATATGAATACACGCGGCGGGGGAAAACTGCGGGTGATCAGGCCGCTCATCGAAGTGTCGAAGAAAGAGACGGAGCATTACTGTTCTGCTCATGGTCTCAATCCTCGCATTGACGCTACGAATGAATCGCTCGATTACGCCAGGAATCGTTTTCGTCATGAAATTATCCCGATCTTGAGGAAGTCGAACAGCGATATCGGTGCTGCCGTCAGGCGTGTTACGGAGACCGCCGCCGATATAATGTCGTTCCTTGATATCGAGTTGGATAAAGTCTGGAGCGATGCCGTATGCGTCAACCCTGTCGGCATTGAGATAAACAAAGCGGCGGTAATCGAGCTTCACACCGCGTTGCTGCGTCACCTGCTGCGGCGGGTCGTGCGCGAGGCGCTGGGCGATATAGTAGATATCGAGGCGGTTCATATCGAGAAAATGATGGAAGCCTTGAGCAAGCCTGCGGGGAAAAAGATATCGCTGCCCCGCGGCCTGAAGTTCTATGTCGGCTATGATACGTGCTTGCTGCACAAGGATGCTGTCGACGTTTGCCCTCTGTCTGAAATCAAGGGAACGCGTCGCTTGAAGGTGCCCGGGGTTACGCTGCTGCCGGGGTGGCGGGTGCGAGCCGACATCGTTGGACACGGCGAGCGGGCAAGCGGCTTTACGGCTTGTATCGATATGGATGCCGTCGGCAAGCAGTTAACTGTGCGCTGCCGCCGTCCGGGGGATCGCTTCCGTCCGCTGGGGATGAGCAATGCCAAGAAATTGCAGGACTTCATGGTCGATGCTAGGATTCCGAGTATATGGCGCGATCGAGTGCCGCTGGTATGTTCTCTGGACGGTATCGTATGGGTCGTTGGCTGGCGTATTGCAGACTCTGTAAAGATAACGGATTCGACGAAGCATCTATTGCGTATCAGTTTCGAACAAAGAGATTAACCTCATGCGCCGTACGATCGGCTCTATCTGTCTTCATTATTACTTCAAAAGCTCATAGAGGGCTTAGTTTATTCCCAATGATGTCCGTGGGGCCTCCCATGAGATGGCATTTATACCTTTTTATGTAGCAGTAAAGTCTTTACTAATTTTATTGATATATTTATCATTAGTTTTAGGCGAAGATTAACAACCAGACTCCGAGTTGCCTATCGAATAAACAATCACATGACTATCGGATTAGTCGAAGGATTGGAGAAGCACGATGAAGAACGTTGTTGTTACGGGCGCATCCGGGTATCTCGGTCAGCAGTTGATAAGCCGTTTGGAACGCGACGATAGTGTCGAGCGCATAATAGGGATAAGCAGGAGAGCCCCCAAGGTCTCATCGTCCAAGCTTAAGTTCTACTCCCACGATATTCGCGAACCTTTCGATAAGATTTTCGCCGAGAACAATGTCGATTCAGCTATCCACCTCGCTTTCACGGTCGGGGCCGCGCGCGATGTAAAGGCCGCTCGAGCGATAGATGTCGACGGCTCAAAGAATTTCCTCAATGCGTGCAAGAAGGCTTCGGTGAAGAAAGTCTCCTTTCTCAGCAGCTATACGGCTTACGGGGCTTATCCTGAGAACACACAAAAACCGCTAGCTGAAGACGCTCCCCTTAGACCGAACGCCGGGTTCCAGTATCCTCATCACAAAGCTGAGGTGGATAAAATGTTCCAGGAGTTCATGAAGCAGAATTCGGATACATGCGTTTCGATTCTGCGCGCCTCGGCAGTAGCCGGGCCTGAGAGCGACGGAGGGCCTCTGGCAGCTTTCTTAAGGAATCCCGTTGCCGTATGTATCAAGGGCTATGATCCGGAGTGGCAGTTCGTGCATGAGGAAGACCTTGTGGAGATCACGGTTTTCCTGCTGAAGAAGGGGCACAAGGGAGTGTTCAACGTAGCCGGCGACGGAGCCGTCCTTTATTCCGAGATGATGTCCAAGATAGGAAAGAGGTGCATCGCGCTGCCTAATAAAGTGAGCGCCTTTATCACCAATCTGACCTGGTATCTGCATCTGCAGAACGAGTCGCCAAGCGGCAAATCATCCGACATATTGATGTACCCGATGGTATTAAGTACCGAAAAGCTGAAGAAGGAGACCGGATTTAAGTTCAAGCATACTGGAGATGAGGCATTCCAGTCATTTGTCGATGCCGCAAGAAAACGGTCGAATCACTGAAGCGCACTTAAGCGGATTCTATGAGAAAAGAAAAGGCCCCGTATTCGGGGCCTTTTAGATTGTCGATTCAATGTAGTTTACTCTTGGCAACTGCAGCTTGCAGGCTTCTTTTTGCCCATGACCTCTAGGAATATGTCGAACGCCTCCGGTCCCGTGTAGCGGTATTTGTAGCCCGTCTCCTTGATTAATTTCTCGCCGCTCATTAGTGTAGAATATTGGATCATACGCAATGCGCCGGCCTGTGCCTTGGACTGCAGCTTTAGCCGCCATGTTATCTTAATGCCCCAGTAAAGAAGCCAGGAGGGCAAAGAGATAGAAGGTTTCCCCAGCATTTTTATTATCTCGGAATATTTGTATGCGCCCTGGGCTGTAAAGTTGAATATTCCTGCCTTCCTTTGTTTAGCCAGGAGTGTGATTATATCGACCAGGTCATCTTCGTGGATGAATTGCCATGTTGAATCAAGACCTATGGGTTTGATCATTACAGGAAGGAATAGCACTGTTAGGCCGCATTTAGCGCCGCCGGGTCCCGTCACCGCCGCCGTTCGGCCTATGGTTACCTTGATATCCGGGTGCTCCGTGGCGAATTTCTGAAACATGTGATCAACCTCGGCCTTATCTGACGGGTAGGGGAAATCGGGGTTGGGCTTAAGCGGCATATCCTCGGTGAATGTGGGATTATCACGCCATGCCCCATAGGCCGAATAACTGCCCATGTAGAATACCTGCTCCACCTTGGCCTCGGCGGCGGCAGCCATGAAGTTCTGGGAGCCTTTTATATTTATTTCGTGCGCCATTGCTTCGGCATGTATAGGGGCTACGATGAACGCAAAATGTATCGCCGTGTCGATTTTGTTTTCAGATAAGATGTTACCGAAAGGCTGTCTCACGTCGTGCTTAATAAAGGTGAATTTGGGTGATTGGATATCGGGTTCTTTGATATCCATTCCGATGAGGTGCTCCACCTCCGGTTCCTGTAAAATCCTTTTGGCCAGCAGGGTGCCGAGATATCCGGAGACGCCGGTGATCGCTACGTTCTTCATACTGCCTCCCGCGATTTTTATTAATCCGGTAGATTAATCTATCAACATCTGATGCCTTATCGACGTGCTCAAGCGTTCTACTTTGTTGCCGCCCCTGCCGCCGCGAGTTCATTGCATACGCACTTGACGCCGTTGGGCCCTGACATTTCGGCGACGCACTTGTTGCAATGGTCGCAGTCGGAGGCCGTTATCTCACCGGCTATCAGCCTGTTAACGAAGTCGGGATCTTTTATGGTAGCCCGGCCGAGCTCAAGGAATTCGAAACCTTCATCCATAACCTTTTTCATGTTATCGAGAGAGCATACACCGCCGACGTATACAACGGGGATCTTAACGGCGTTCTTTATCTGTTTTGATAGATCGAAGAGGAACATCTCCTCGAAGGGGACGATCTTTAATATGAGGCCGGCAAAAAGTTGCAAGCCTATTTTTGTGACGATATTCTTTTCGTACTTAATGTATTCTTTCTTGGGCAGGTTCCCTCGCATCATGTGGAACGAGGTCTTGGCGGTGAACCCGCAGCTTGGGATCAGCGCGCTCGCTCCCGCCTGTTCGAAGCGCTTTGCTACCTGTACGGCTTCATCGATTGTGATACCGTTCTTAAAGCCGTCTTCGGTGTTCATCTTGACCAGTATCGGAAAGTCCGGGCCCATCACCTTCCTGACGTGTTCTATTACCGATGCCGGGAATCTCATGCGGTTCTCCAGCGATCCGCCGTATTGATCCTTGCGGCTGTTGGTCCACGGCGATAGGAACTGGCTGAGCAGATAGCCGTGTCCGGCGTGTATCTCAACGGCATCGAAGCCGGCCTCGCGCGCCATCTGGGCCGCTTTGCCGAAGTCCTCCCTGACCCTGTTCATATCTTCTTCGGTCATGGGTCGGCAGATGCTGTAACGGAACATGCAGAACTTGCGTGACGGTCCCATGGGCGTATAACCGGCCGCGGATTTGTTAGCAAAGAAGCCGCAGTGTCCTAACTGTACACTGGCGGCAGCTCCCTCCGCGTGTATGGCATCGGTCATTTTTTTAAGGATTGGTATTATTTCCGGTCGCATATACATCTCATGACCGAAAGCAACGCCGTCTTTAGCTACGGCGCAATATGACACGGTGGTCATGCCTATGCCGCCGTGCGCTACGGCCTGGTGATGTTTGAGAAGGGCTTCACCCGGCGTTGCGTTGGGACACATGCCCTCAAAACAACCGGCTCTGATAGTTCGATTACGAAGTTGAAGTGAGCCGATTTTGCCGGGGGTAAATACTTTCATCTGCTTTACGTCTGTCATAGTTCCGCCTTTCTTTGCTTTCGCAATAGTTATTAATGAGTTATCTAGAAACGTTTCTGCGTGGCAAAATTAAATCTTTTTATGCATTTTATGGCATAATTTGACTGACATTTTGCGATACTGCTTGGAATATCGGGGAAATCACATAACGAAGTGCTGCTACGGGTGTGGTGGACTGACGCTTTGTTCATAAATATTCTCTATCGAATATAAACGCGCATCAAAATAGTATAAGATTGAATAGAGCCGAGATGACAGAGATAGGGTATCCCAAAAGTCAGTCTCTGTCAATAAGAATTCCCCTCGTTCGTAGTATCTATATATTTCCGTGTGATTATTTCCACCATTTCTTGCGGCTGGCGGCGACCGCTGCCAACGGCGATACAGCTATCCACAGCGTGAATGTTATGAGCATAGCCATGGGATAGTCTATTTTGCTCCAACCCAGGTCCGGCGCTATGACGCTCCATAGCAGCATGAGGAAGAAGGAGCTTAAGAAAAAGCCGGGTATTGCCGATAGGAACATGAAGTAGCCGAACATATTTGCCTCCTGTCATATATGTCATTGCCCGACTTGATCGGGCAATCCAGGGTGGGCGAACACATAGGTTCGCCCCTACGTCTAAATCATCTTTCCAAACTGTGGAAGGATGATGACATTGTAATATCAATTACCCTAATATCCAAACTTAACGTATTCTTGTGCTTTGCCGAGCCGCTTGCCTACCGTTCCCAGCGCGTCCATCGAGCGAATCCTGCCACCGTTCTTGCGCAGGCGTAATATCGTATTCACCGTAACCGGCCCCAGCCCGGGGACGCGCAGCAGCTCGAACTTGTCGGCGCGGTTGATATCGATAGGGAACACCTCGGGATGGCGCATGGCCCACAGCTCTTTCGGGTCGGTCGTCAGCGACAGGTTGCCGTCGCTCTCGAAAGGTATCTCCTCCTCGCTGAAGCCGTACTTGCGTATGAGCCAGTCGGTCTGGTAAAGCCGGTGCTCGCGGTTCAGCAGGTCGGCGTTGCTCAGCGCTGACCGCTCGCCGGGCAGCCCCTCTTCGCCCAGCCCGCGCTGGTAGGCGCTGAAGTACACGCGGTTGAGCCCCAGCCGTTTGTAAAGGCCCCACGAGTATTTTACGATCTCGCTGTCGGTCTCATCCGATGCGCCGACGACGAACTGGGTCGTTTGATGCACGCGGCTGTATCTCGACTCCGGCTCGGTCAGCTTGCTTATGAGCTTCATCGGTCGGATGATATCGTCCAGGTAGTTCTTGCTGCGGCCAAGCTTTTGAAAGTGCTCCTCGCCCGCCGTCTCGATGTTGATGGAAACGGCGCTGGCCAGCGACACGGCCCGCTCGACGGCGGCGTCCGATGCGCCGGGGATGACCTTGAGGTGCATGTAGCCTCTGAAACCGCCCCTCCGTAAAATGTCGGCGGCGGCGATAATCCGATCCATAGAATCGTCCGGCGTATTCGTCATGCCGCTGGTGAGGAAGATGCCCTGCACGCGTCGCGCGCGGTAGTATTCGAGGAAGGCTTTAGCTGTTTCTTCCGGCGTCAGTGTGCAGCGCCTGCTGTCGATGCCGACCCGCAGCGGGCAGTAGCGGCAGTCATTCAGGCATTCGTTGGATACCAGCGTTTTGAAGAGGAAGGTCTTGCGCCCGTTCTCAAACGTGACGGGGTATATCCACCTGTCGTCCCTGGAGCGGCGGCGTGCGTCGGTCTCATTCACGCCGCAGGCGCAGGCCAGGTCGTACTGCGAATCCTGCGATAAGATCGACAGCTTCTCATGCGTGTCCGGCGCAACGCGGACATAGGGCGCGCCGATGGTCGCCGGCCTATCGCAGGTGGGGCAGTTGTCCTTCATGGAGACATGATACTACCGGAAAAGTCGATGGGCAAGGATTGTATTTTTGTAACTACTGACAGTAGTCTCTTGCACCTCTTTGGGGGATGGTATAATGTCAGACATGGAAGAAGTCAAAGAAACTAGAGTTGAATCTGAAGTAACAGCAGTACCTCAAAAACGTCCGATTAAAGATTGGCTTCTAGAACCAGCAGTCATAATAGCTCTAATCTCTGGCCTTGCCTACTTATGTGCGTACATTTATGAGATAGGATACTGTTATTACTTTGGTATACCTTATGATCTAATTATTATAAACTGGACGCGTTTTTTGATAAGCATTTTCCCTTTCTCGGTATTTCTGTTTGCTGAGCTATTACCTCATATTGTAAGAAAATTTCGGAACCTATCTTTTATAACGTTAGTCGTTTTTTTGTTCATCTTCTCTTATTACCCAATTCAGTATTGCAATATCCGATATGGCTTCTTGATACCTTTAACCCCTTTTCTGATCATATTTGTTTTGGCGGTTATAGGTGGTATTCTACTTATTCTTCTTTATCCTTTGGAAAGGACCAGACGACAGGAAAGGGGAAGAGGGAGAAAAGGAATAGAGACTGATGATATAAAGAAGGAGGCGAATAAGGAAAAAGCTGTTTTAATATCAAGTGACGAAAGAGTTGTTTTGATTACAAGTGTACTAATATTTGGAACCACAGTATTTATATATTGGATTTATTATCGGATACTTCTTGATCAAGCTTGGCAATGGAGTGTATTAATAATAGCTTTTTTTCTCAGCTTGGTAGGGCCTGTTTGGAGCAAAACTCTTGTTTCATTTACAGCTAATCTATCTCCAGATAGGCAAGAAGCACGTAGATTGTCTATGGTTGCAATTACCTTAATCTGCATATTTATATTTTTCTGGTTATCTATAGATGCTGGAAGAGACGTGGCTAGAACAGAGAAGGAATATTTTGTGACATCTTCAAATCAGAGCATGGTAGTGCTCAGGATATATGGCGACAATGCTATTTGCGTGCCGTGGTATAAAGAAGGGAATAAGTCATATATAACAAAGGAGTTTGTGATACTTCCTTTGGAGAATATAACGCTTATACCTCAAGAAATCGGGCCGTTGCAGGTAAAGTCGGCGGAGTAGTTTTATCCTCTATCCCATTCTGTAAAACCAATTCGGCATGACCTTCATTACCCAGGCGATGAGCCGCCAGCGTCGCGTGACATAGGCGTGCGGCTTCTTCCTCTCGATGGCGCGGTATATCTGCTGCGCGGCCTTTTCAGTCGACGCTCGCCAGAATATGTTATCCCCCTGCGCCATGCGCGTGTCCACGAATCCGGGCTGGATGTCGGTCACGTAGATGGGCAGTTTTGTCTTCATGGCCATGTGGCGCAGCCCCTCCAGATAGTTGCAGACGTAGGCCTTGGAGGCGTTGTAGGCCGGGGCGTAGCGCCCGCCGCGTATCGCCGCTATCGATGATATGCCGACGAGGTGGCCGCGGCCCTGCTGGACGAAGTAGTTGAAGGCGGTGTCGGCGATCGCGGTGAAGCCGAGGACATTCGTGTCGATGGTATCTTTCTCGTTGGGCCATTGCAGGTCGGGGGTGCCGTGGCCGGTGCCGGCGCTGATGACCACCAGATCGACTCCGCCCATCTCGGCGACGAGATCGTTGAATGTTGCGATGGCGTTCGGCGTGTCGGCGACGTTCATGGTTCGCATATGGCATTTGTCCGAAAGCTCAGCTTGCAGCTCCTGCAGCAGCTCGGTGCGGCGGCCGGTGATGCCGACGATGTAGTCGTGTCGGACGAGGACTTTGGCCAGATCACGCCCCATGCCGGATGACGCGCCGATGATGATGGCTTTTTTCATAATAAACTCATATTAAGGCCAGACTCCCTGATAACCGTCGCATGTGTTGCACTGGCATATATTCATCTCGGAAGAGTTGATGAATTGCGAGACGACGTTTCCCTCATTATCCACGCCCCAGATATAGTGGAAAGTATCGTGGCATCCATTAATACCGCCATCGCAATTATCATTATTGGGGCCTGCCAGTGCGATACATCCGTCCGGCACTTCTCTGAGAAGGCCGCCGTTGCTAATGAGTAGTTCCGAAAAATTTATGATGTAATACGAGCCGTTAGGATGAGTTAGTGTGAATGTGGCGCTCTCGTTTATTATGGGCAGTTGAGAAGAGTTGTTGGAATCGGACATATAGTAGGCAACCGCGTTTCGCATTTCTTCACGAGTGGTACTATAGGCAGCCTCTCGGGAAGAGCAGAATGTGCCACCAACAGAAGAAAAGAGCATCATTATGATGAAGAAGAATATAAATATTACGAATATTGCTACTGGTAAATGAGATGCAGTTTGCTTCTTCACATTTTCCGTGGTTAGGTGGTGGATGTGCTTTATATCCGATAAGAGAAGAAGCAGAGACAATGCGATGATAATTGCTGCAATAATAGTTATCTTTGCTGCACCTGTGTCCGGTGTGATTTGATATGGCCCATCACAATGAGTGCCAAGATAATATATGATACCCCAGCACATAATTCCCAGGTTGATGAATGCGAGGATTAGGCAGTTCCACCACGCAATTCTTCTTATTTTAGTCCAAAGTGTGCATGCGGCGATGAGGAGCAGGAAGGATGCGATGAGGAGTGAGGGCGTTAAGTAAGGAGGAATGGGGTTGATACCGCAATCATTAGAGGAAATACCCCTGCTGACAAAAATTGTAGCAAATAGTTCGTAGATTAATATTAAGAAAGCCGCGATTTTTGTTTTCAATTCAATCGCTCAAAGAAAAAATAGAAAAGCTATGCCTAAACGTGTTTACACACAAGCGAGTCTTTATATCTTCGCGGCTAGCTTTGCCGCGGTGGCCACCGCAGCCGCCGCGTCGCTGGGATTGGCCGCGTCGCCGATGACGTGGATTTCGGGCGCCAGGCCTTCGATTTCCTGTACCAGATTGTTGACAGCCTTTGCGCCCACGGCCAGGATAACGGTATCGGCAGGGATGGAGAATATCTCGCCGCCCCAGTTCATGGTCACGGCCTTATCGGAAATCTCGATTACGCTTGTATTGACGAACATCGGCATGCGCAGGTCGATGAGCTTGCGCGCCAGCGTGCGGTAGGTCATGCGCTCCAGCTTGCTGCCGTTCTCTCCCAGCATCGCCTTGGTCACAATCGTCACGTCCTTGCCCTGTTCGGCCAGCAGCAGAGCGACCTCCAGCCCGATGAAGCGCCCGCCGATGACTACGCATTTGCCCTTAATCTTGGCTTTGCCGGTTATGACATCGAGTGCCTGAACCACGTTCTTGCCGTCCGCGCCCTTGATCGGGAGGGAGCAGGGGACGGCTCCTGTTGCGATCACTACAGCGTCGGGCCTGGAACCGACGATGTCTTCCTTTTTGATCTCGGATTTCATCTTCACCTTGACGCTGGATTTCTTCAGCTGTCGCTCGAGGTACGCGGTGAAGTCGTTAAAACGCTCTTTGCCCGGCACGTTGGCCGCGATGGTCCACTGGCCTCCAAGCGTGGTGCCTTTCTCGTGCAGCGATACTTTGTGGCCGCGCTGCGACATGAGGATGGCCGCCTCCATGCCCGCGATGCCTCCGCCGACAACCATTATTGTCTTGGCCTTATCGGCCTTCGGAAATGGCAGCTTGGCCTCGCGGAAGAGGAACGGGTTCACCGAACACGGCCCCGCTCCCGGGTCGGTCTTGACGCAGTTGTTGCAGTAAACACACGGGCATATCTCATCGAGCTTGCCCGCGCGCAGCTTGTTGGGCAGTTCCGGGTCGGCCAGCACCGGTCGTCCCATAGCGATGAAATCGGCCTTGCCGGCCTTTAGTGTTTTCTCGCCGAGTGCGGCGTCGATCTTGCCGGCTACGATTACGGGTATCTTGACCGCCTTTTTCACTTTCTCGGCCAGAGCCAGCATCGCGCCGTCGGGATACGCGTAGCAAGGTATGCTCGAAGCACACCAGAACTCGAGACTGGAAGAGACAGAGATGGCGTTCGCGCCGGCTTTTTCAAGTTCCTTGGCCTGATACAGCACCTCTTCCATGGAGATGCCGCCTTCGAGGTCGTCCGTGGCGTTTATCTTAACGATGAGAGGGAAGGCCTTGCCGGTGGCTTTATTTATCTGCTCAACGATTCGTTTCGCGAAACGCAGCCGGTTTTCCTTTGAGCCGCCGTATTTATCGGTGCGGCGATTGGTTATCGGCGACATGAACGTGCTGACCAGACAGCCGTGGCAGGCGTGCAACTCGACGGCGTCGGCTCCGGCTTCCTTGGCGCGCCGCGCCGCCTGGGCGAAGTCGTCTATGTAGCGCTCTATCTCTTCCTCCGTAATCTCGGAGTATTTCCAGACAGGGTTCAGCCACGGCGTTATAGACGGAACCTTGATAATCATGCCTTCGGGCACGAATCCGCTGAAGGTGATCAGTAATCCGTTGTGCATGAGCTGGATGGAGGCCTTGCTTCCGGCTTGATGTATCGTGTCGACTACGGACTTGATGCCGGGTATGAACGAATCGTTATATATGCCGAGCTCCCAGCCGGGCGAGCCGTCCTTGCTGACGCCGGCGCACTGGGTCGTGACGAGCCCGATGCCTCCGGCGGCGCGGGCTCTGTAGTAATCGAGCATGCGCTGGGAGGGGTTTCCCGTCCCGTCGGTGAGGACCGTTCCCATAGCGTTCATTACGAGCCTGTTCTTCAGTTTGAGCTTCCCGATGCTGCCCTGGCTGAATAACGTTGGATATTTGTTCATATAATACCTCCCGCGCGTTAAACGATTAAGTTTCTTGTAGTCTACTTTATTTATGCGTCTGAGGTCAAATCTCGTGAGTAAACAGAAAAACAAAAAACCCTTATGTGCTATTTAATGTCAAATAGATGGGTAGAGACATCAGGCTTTTCTCTTTTGCACTCGGAGCCTACTCGGAATCGATGAATCTCTAGGCCGCTATGTCGCGGCGCTGGAAGACGAATATCGAGGCTACGGTACATATGGCGATTATCGCTATATAAACGCCGATACCCAGCCAGTCGACGTTGAAGTCGGCGGCTATCTCGCCGGGCGCGTAATAGTGGAAGATCGACAGATATCCGATCCAGTCAAGGCTGTCGATGGTGTCGGATAAGATGTTGAGCAGGAAGAACAGGCCGGTAAGCGAGCCGGCGGCCATCAGCACCTTGCGCGGCTCAAGGAAAATGCAGGAGAACAGCATCGAGTAGCTGGCCACGGCCAGCGGCAACAGTACGCCGGGCAGGAAGACCAGGCATATGCCGGCGATATCCGTCGTTGTGCCTATTATAGCCATGCCGATTACAATCCCGATAAGCGAGGCCGCTACCACGCCCAGCAGCAGCAGCGGGAACACGGCGAACCTGCTCATAATGACATGGGTGCGTTTCACCGGCTGAGAGAGCAGCATGTCCAGCGTTCCTTTGTCTGCCTCGCGGGCCACGATGTTGCCGCCAAAGAAGATGGCGTAGACCGCCATCATCATGGGCCACATCGAGAGATACTCCAGCGAGAGCCATTTGCCGAGAGACAGTGTGCCGTCCGGATTGAGCAGCGAGCCGATGTCGCCGGCGAATATCTCGAACATGGCGCCGAACTGCTCGGCGTACTCGGCTATGGTATCGGCGATGTCCTGCATCGGGTTGAACAGGTATACCATCAGGATGCCGTAGAGGATGAAGAAGATAGACCAGGCTATGAGCCCCCCGCGGCTGGATCTGAGACCGAAAGCGAACAGATAGCGGTTCATTCCGCCTTCCCCCCGCTGTAGAACTTCATGAAAGTATCCTCCAGTGTGGCCTCGGGGAATATCACGTCCTCCAGAGGTAATGCGGCCAGTTTCGGCATGAGGTCGCCGATGTGGCCGTGCACAAACACCTCGATATGCCTGCCGTCGATGCGTGATATCTCGACGCCGGGTATCGTCAATCGTTCCTCAGAGACCTCTTCCTTAAGGGTCAACTCAAGCTTTCGCACGCGTTTCGACTTGAGGTTATCGATGCTCTCGACATCGACCAGCACGCCTTTTCGCAGCAGCCCGACCCTGTCGCATACGCGTTCCACCTCGGGCAGTATGTGCGATGAGAAGAAGATAGTTTTGCCGCGGCTCTGTTCGCGCTTGAGAAGGTCGTAGAACTCGCGCTGAACCAGCGGATCGAGGCCGCTCGTGGGCTCGTCCAGGATAAGCAGCTCGGGGTCGTTCATCATGGCCTGGATGATGGCCACTTTCTGCTTCATACCCTTGGAGTATGTTTTGATCCTGCGCGACAGATCGAGGTCGAGCCGTTTGGCCAGCGCCCGTTTTCGCTTACCCGAGTGATTCTCGTGCAGGCTGCTCATGAGGTTAAGGAACTCGTCGCCGGTGAGATGCTCGTAAAGCGATACGTCGCCGGGCAGGTTGCCGATGCGCTTGCGTATCTCGACGGAGTGCTTCTGCACGTCGAGGCCGAATATCCTGGCGCTGCCGCGGGTGGGGCGTATCAGGTCGACAAGTATGCGTATGGTCGTTGTTTTTCCGGCACCGTTGGGGCCCAGGAACCCGAAAATCTCTCCCTTGACGATATTCAGGTTCAGATTCTCGATGCCGCGGACTTTGCCGTAGTACTTGGTTAACTCTGAGGTATGGATTACATCCAATCACTGTTCCTTTAATAACATAGGGTCTATCGCTACATCGAATTACAAAATAACACCGTGGAAAAAGTCTGTCAAATTTATTTCTCGAACGTGATCGATGTTTGACTTCCGTCGTACGCTGTGATATAAAAGCGGATACTGATGTTGCATTAACCGCTCGGGGGCGACTGAAAACTGGACCCCGGGCTTTGTTTTGTACTCAGGATAAATCTTATAGATTGAGGTCAATAATGACGCGTGAGAGTTGCGACGTACTGGTTATCGGTTCAGGGATAGGGGGGCTGTCGGCGGCGGCGCTGCTGGTAGCATCGGGATATAAAACAATCGTCGTAGAGAAATCGCCGCGTATCGGGGGACGTTACTCCACCATCGACCATAAGGGTTTCAAGATCACCACCGGCGCCATCGAGATAGAGATGGGCGGCGTGATACAGAAGGTGTTCGATGCCGTGGATGCCAAGTTCGAAGCTACGGTAGCGTCTACGTTTAAATATCGCATAGATGGCAGGGATTACGATATGCCGGCCAAGGGCGGCATGCGGGCATTCATATCGGCGTTGGCGGAGAACGAAGAGGAAACGAATCGCGTTATGGGCGGGATGAAAAAGGCGCTGGCATGGCAGGAGCCCGCCGACAACATATCGCTCAGGCAGTGGGTGCAGCAGTACACCGAGAACGAACGTATCGCCCGCGCCTTCTGGGCGCTTGTCAGCCCGACGCATTTTGTTAATGACGACGAGCTGTCCGCCGGTAAGTTCTTCGCCTATTTGAAAGCTCCGAAGGCATCGGCTGTCGGCATTGCGCCGCGCGGCCCGCTGGAGCTGATGGAGTCGCTGCGAAAGGGCATCGAGGCCAGGGGCGGACAGGTGTGGACTCAGTCGCAGGTTACAAAGATAGTGGTGGAGGATGGCAAGGCTGTCGGCGCCGCGGTCAAGCGCGACGGCGAGTCGGTCGATATCGCGGCCAAGGCTGTTATCAGCAACGCCGGCCCGCGCAAGACAGTTGATCTGGCCGGCGCCGATAACTTCGATCGCTGGTATTTAAATCTCATGAAAGATACGTTGCATCCCGCGCCTTTCATCGCGGTTCACGCCGCCAGCGACGAGCCGCTGGTAGATTGCGACTCAATCGTGTTCGTGCTGGGGCGCAGGCTTAGCTGCATGAACACGCCGAGCATCGCATGTCCCGAGCTGGCGCCAAAGGGTAAACACCTGCTCATGGCCGGCGGCACGCCGCTGTCGTCACTGCCGCCGTACGATGTACAGGCGGACAAGGAGCAGATTGTCGCCGAGCTCAAACAGGAAATTCCTGATTTTGATAAGCGCGCCGAGCTTTTGATGGTGAGCTATTTCCGCGGCGATGTGCCCGGCTATCACAGCTGGCCGGGGTTAGACATGCCGCAGAAGACGCCGATTCTTAATCTGTATAACGTTGGTGACGGCGTTAAACCGGCAGGCTGGATCGGTCTTCCTGCCTGTGCTAAGAGCGCCGAGATGGTCGTCGAGGACATCAAGTGGCGGGTGAAGTTAGGGTGAGGCAGTTTGACATAAAGAGTTAATGTCGTGCAAAGGAGGGATTTATTAGTATGAAAATGTTCAAGGAGTTCAAGGAATTCGCCATGCGCGGCAATATGATCGACATGGCAATCGGCATTGTCATCGGCGCTGCCTTCGGCGCCATCATATCATCGCTGGTGTCCGATATCATAATGCCGCCCATAGGTATGGCACTCGGCGATCTGGATTTCTCCAATCTTTTCTGGGTCATGAGAGAGGGAGATGTCGCCGGTCCTTACGCTACAATACAAGCGGCGCATGATGCCGGAGCCGTCACTTTCAACTACGGCAAGTTCATCCTGACGCTTATCAACTTCATAATCATCGCTTTATGTATTTTCGTCCTGGTTCGCTCAATAAACAAGATGCACCGGCCAAAGGAAGTTAAGCCCGGCGAGCCGACAACCAAGGAGTGCCCTTACTGCCAGTCTGCGATATCAATTAAGGCCAGCCGCTGCGCCTTCTGCACCTCTCAGTTAGAGCAGAAATAGTATTAAGGGATTATTTCCCGGAGAGGCGGTTTATTATGAACGGCGATCGGAAAGTATTCGCCGCGCCCTGCGGTCTCTATTGCGGCGCCTGTTCCATACGGGCGGCGTATAACCGTAAAGACGCCCCGATGCTGAAGGCTATGGCCGACGGCGTCGCCATGTATCTGGGACATGATGTCGAAATCGAAGACCTTGCCTGCGGAGGTTGTTTATCGGATACGCTGGCCGCGCCGTGCCGCGAGTGCAAGATACGCGACTGCGCGTTCGCGAAGGGGCTTACCCGCTGCTCGGAGTGCAGCGAATTTCCCTGCGAATTAGTGACAAGTTTCAATAATGACGGCCTTCCTCATCATTCTGAAGTGCTCAAGAACATCCGCCGCCAGAAAGAGGTCGGAGTAGATTCATGGCTGGCGGAGCAGGCGGAGAGATGGCGTTGTCCCAGCTGCTCCGCCGAAACCAACTGGTACGCAAGCCAGTGCCCGGAGTGTGACAATGTGCTGGGAGGGGCTTTTTAGAGTAATGCCCTTTATATATCGGATTAGCTAAAAAAGAGGAGGTGTTTCATGGCGAACAAGAGGTACGATGTCATTATCATGGGGGCGGGTCCGGGAGGTATCGCCTGTGCCGCGATGCTGTGCAAATCGGGGCTGAAGACGCTGGTGGTCGATAAGAACCAGATCGCCGGCGGCAAGGCGATTACGGTTGAACATAAGGGGTTCAAGTATGACCTCGAACCAAAACTGCAGGTGCCGATGACGGGTTCCGCGTTCTGGCTGCTTTACGACGAGCTGGGGATCAAAGACCAGTTGGGTGCAATACCATGCGATACCGTCAAGCTGGCCTATAGGCACAAATCTGCCGATAAATACAATGCGCAGACCGTGCCTCAGACCAGCGTCGACCCGACTCCGCTGTTCGATCTCTGGGGGCTCGATGAAAAGGAGCGCAATGACGCCATTCCCGTACTGGCCGAGCTGGCTTTCCTCACTCCGGAGCAGTTGAGCGCCATGGACGAGATGACCTTCGATGAGTGGCTTAAGAGTAAGAACACGCCGTGGGGCCTGTACAGTTTCTTCTGCATGCACGCCAATGGATCTCTGGCCGAGCCCATAGACATGGTCGCGGCTTCGGAGCAGGGGGCGATAATGCAGCATATCGCCACTGCGGGCGGCGGCGGCTATTACAAAGGCGGCTTCGGGCGCATGCTGGGCACGGTTGCCGATTACATCAAATCGCACGGCGGCGAGTTTTTGATGGGCACTCGGGTCGAGAAGATTAAAGTGTCGAACGGAAGGGTCACGGGCATATCGACGACGAAGGGCGATTTCGATTCAAACATTGTCGTCAGCGATGTGGGTCTCCAGCCGACGATGCTCAAGCTCATCGACGGGAAGGAGTTCGATAGCAGTTATCTGAATTACATACGTGACCTGGTGCCGGGTTGGGCCTTCACCGCCGTCCGTTACTTCTTGAACAAGAAGGTCGTCAAAGAGCAGATGGCCATGTGCTGGGCGGACTATACCTGGATGACCATGGATCTTTATAACAAGGTCAAGGCCGGGCAGAAGCTGGAGGAGGAGATATTCTTCTTCACGGTGCCGTCGAACTACGATCCGAGCATGGCGCCTGAAGGTCAGCAATGTGTTATCGCGGGCACTATCTGCTCGCCCGATCCGAAAGCGCCGGAGATCAAAATGCAAAACGATCTTCTGGATACAATGATAGAGAAGATATATCCGGGCTTCATGGACGCCTGTTTCGAAAAGCAGGCCACCGGGCCCGCCGAGATATCTTCGGCCACGCGCGACAGTGTGCTGCCCGGTCAGGGCGGTGAGTGCGTCGGCCTGGCGCAGATCGTGGGTCAGTGCGGCAAGTACAAGCCCAAGCAGACCACGCCCATAAACGGCCTGTTCATAGTGGGCGCCGACGCCGGTGGCGTGGGGATGGGCACGCACCAGTCGTGCCAGTCAGGTATGAAAGGCGCGAAGCTGGTTCTGCAGCACTACATGAAGCGGCAGGCGGCGAGATAATCGTCGAACCCGTGTCGACCGTAATCAAAAAGGGGGCTGTAACAGCCCCCTTTAATTTTTGTTGAGGACGTGCGATTAAACGGGCTTCATCGCTATAGCGTCGTATGGACAGGAGACAACGCAGACGCCGCATCCGTAGCATTTATCGGTATCGATAACGGCCTTCATCTTTTTCGTCTCTGGCGACCTTACCAGCGTTATTGCGCCGAAGAAGCACCTGTCAACGCAGTCGTTGCAGCCAGTGCATTCGCCGGTGTCGACGACAGCGCGGAAGCGGCTCTTCTCCAGTATGCGGTCGATGTTGTTGTAGCGCAGGCCCCCGTCGAATATGACGCAGCAATCGCGGCAGCAGTTGCAAAGCTCGTTGAAGGCTCCCGATGACCTGACCGGCCACGTGTGTATCAGGCCTTCCTCCTCGGCTTGCAGCGCGATGTCGATAGCCTCATCCGGAGTAAGCTTGCGTCCCGCTTTCCTATCGATGTGGAATTTTGCCGACTTGTTGAACTGAAGGCAGATGTTCACCGGGCTCTTGCAGCGCCGCATGGAGCGGCGGCAACTGCACGGCACTACCGCTATCGGATCGGCTTGCTTGATCAACTCGCGGATGTCCTCTTCAGGAAGCAAGTCGGATGATGGGATGGCGGGGTTGTGCCTTATCGATTTTACGGCGGGGAGAACCTTTATCCGCTGTATGTGTATCTCTTTTGGTATTTCAGCCGTCGAAGGAATCCATTCCGTTTCATGGTATTCCTTCCACAGGTCGAGAAGCTCATTGTCGATCCATTTATCGGCGCTGGAGAGAGTGGCGTCGTGCAGCTGTGTGGCGTCGCGCGCGAACTGTGGGCCCTTGCTTGTCGGAAAAACCAGGCCGCGTTCGAGGAACTCCTGCAGCTTCTGTTTGATCGCAGATTCGTCCATGCCTGTCTGTTGCGCCAGCTCGGCCGGCTCGGCGGGGAGCATCAGCAGCAGTTTCGCGTCTTCAGGCGAGATGAGCTTCTTCAGGATTCGAGGTAGTATTTTTGAATGGGGCTGATTGAGTCTGTTTGCTATTTCAATGTAGATATCGTTTTCTTTCATGACTCTCCTGAGGAAACCGATTTATCCGCTTTGATTCTACACTATTTGGTTTGTTGCGCGCTATGCATTGACACAGCCTTGATTAATACTTAATATTCGTTTTATGGGATATGTTACGAGGGGACTGGTGATGGAATGAACCTCGCGACGCAAATAATCGCCGTTCTGGCAGCAGGGTATCTTCTGGGCAGCATACCTACCGCCCATATCGTAATGCGCGTTTTCCGCAAGAAAGACCTCAGTAAGATAGGCACAGGCAACATAACCTCCACGGCCGTCATGATACACGGCGGCAGGATCCCCGGCAGTATTTCCCTCGCCATCGAAATTATTAAGACCTTCCTGTGCTTATATGTGGCGTATCTGATAGCCGGAGAACTATGGGCCTACCTTGTAATGATGGTCATCGCATCGATAGGTCAGATATGGAGCGTATGGCTGAAGGGCAAGGGTGGCAAGGGACAGACTATCTACGCCGCCGGATTCATGGTGATATGTCCCATTCCGTTCTTAATATCTATCGGGGCTATGTTACTAATATTCCTGGTATCCAAGCGATTTTTACTCGCTAATCAGGTCTGGCATATTATCACGCCTCCGATCATGTTGTTTGCTCTGCTGTTTAATCCGACAATACCAATACTAAATTTGGGCGAACATTCCTGGGGTTATGCTGTCACCGCGGGCGTGTTGTGCTCCTTCTTCTTTCTAAAGAACCAGGCTTCTAACGATGACATAGTGCAGTCGCAGGCCTGGGGCAGTTACAGCCGTTAGAGGCAGTAGAATATGTGGAATATCTATCAGGCAGCCGTCACCATATGTCTTGCTGTTTTCATAATTAACCTCATCTTGAATCTGAGGGCTCTCCACAGGCTCGGAAAAAACGACGGCGCGCTGCCAGATCCCCTGCCTTTGATATCGGTTCTTATCCCGGCTAGAAATGAAGAAAGCAATATAAGGAATTGCCTTGAATCTTTAACGAGGCAGAATTATCCGAATTACGAAATACTGGTTCTCGATGACGGATCGTCCGACCGCACGGCTGACATAGTGCAAGAGATGTCGCAGGCCAATCCTAGGGTAAGGCTGCTGAGGGGCGCCCCGCTGCCTCAGGGATGGGCGGGTAAAACATATGCCTGCCATCAACTTTCGCTGGAGGCTAAAGGCTCCTGGCTGCTGTTCACCGACGCGGATACCATTCATGCTCCAGAGATGCTTAGCAGCGCGCTAGCTTATTCCCACAACCACGGCGTGTCTCTGCTGTCCGGATTTCCTTTACAGCATACGGTCTCTTTCGCGCAGAGGGTGGCGATACCGATGATGTATTTCTTCATATTAAGCTGTCTGCCGTTATGGTGGGTGCAGCGGTCAAAAAAACCGAGGCCGGGCGTTGCCATAGGGCAGTTCCTTTTCTTTAAGGCTGATGATTACAGGGCTATGGGCGGTCACGAGATTGTTAAGTCGAGGATTCTTGAGGACGTCTGGCTTGGTATTGAGATTGTGCGCCGGGGCAAACGCCATGGCGTGGTTGATCTTACGGGTATGATCTCATGCCGTATGTATGAAAGATTAGGTCCTTTATGGGAGGGCATGGGCAAGTGGTTCTATTCTATTACTTCGCTGTCACCGTTGATCTTCACTATAATCATAATCGCCGTATTCGGCGTTTTTATCCTGCCTTTCTTGATAGCTGTCGGCCGTGTCACACCGGGGCTCCCGGACTACGGTTTTTCGTTATTAATTGTATTACAGATATTATTCATATTTCTCATGCGAATAATCATAGACCATCGCTTTCGCCATTCGAAGCGTTATTTTCTGCTGCAACCTTTAAGCATCTCATTCTGGATAGTATGCGGCACGGCTAGTGTTATCAAGCGTTTGACGGGGAGGGGCACAAGCTGGAAACAACGCGTGTACAAGCCGGGGTCAAAGGTCGAGTGAGAATGCTTTTAATGGTTTATCAACCGATGAATATGGCCATTCAGTTCTATGAATTGCCTGTGCCATATTATCATTGTTAAACGTCACTTTTATCTGTCCATCATATAAATGAAGGACAGATCGGCGGAACGATACTTCTTTAACTCTGTCCATGGTATTCTTATATCTTACTGGTTGCGGGTAGATCATTTCACGCTCTAATTTTACGGCGACAATGTTCTTAAGCATGGAGAGTTGTCGCCTTTCCTGTTTTATTAATCTGTGTCACTTCTCTGAAATAAACGACGGTAGCTATTTTGTCATGATGCTTCAGTGTAGCCGCGCTTATGAGGACGGGGATCATAGACCCGTCTTTGTATATGATGTATGTTTCATAATATGATATGGTTGGAATGCCTTTCTGTCTGTTCCTGTATCGTTCAAGAACAATCAAAAAATCATCGGGCGGCATGAATGTGCTCAGCGGTTTCGATAGTATTTCTTCTTTTGTATAGCCTGTTATTTGTATAGCGCCGTCGTTCGCGAAGACGATCAACGCTTCCTGATCTTCAGTGCTTTGCAGTATTACCATGCCGATACCGGCTTTGCTGGAGGCCTCAACCAGCGCCCTATGCCGTTCTTCTGATTCACATAGCGCTTCTTCCATCCGTTTGCGTTCGGTAACGTCGTTTACAAAATTGAGCGTGGCAGGCTGGCCCTCCCAGTCAATTGCCACCGTGTTCATCTGAGCCCACCTGATTTCACCCGATTTCTTGATAAAACGGAAATAGTTTTCATCAGGCACTTTATTTCCCTTCACCCTTTTGGTGTGTCTGCTAAGAATCTGTTCTATGTCATCAGGGTGGATCAGATCTGTCAAAGGCTTCATATGCAATTCATCTTTTGAGTAGCCGGTAATCTCTGCGGCCTTAGGATTGCATAGTTTAAGTATGGAGTCCTGTGCGATACAGATAGCTTCGTTTGCGTGCTCAAATAAGGCCTTGTATTTCTCTTCGCTTTGCCTGAGCGAACCTTCGATAAGACTGGCTTCCTCTTCCAGTTCGATATTGTGCAGCGCCGAGCTCAGGTATTCTGCGACCTCACGAAGGAAGCCGTGCTCTTCCATGTTATTAACTATATTGACGGGAACTGAAGCTACAATGACCCCATAAGCCGTGTTATATTTGAAGCTGACGCTCATGCATCCTTTGCCGTAATAGAGCATAGACAATGGACATTCGCAGCAGTCCATGAGAGGATTATTCGTTACGGATATTGCTTCATGGTTTAGTGAGGGCTTAATACACTTCGGCGGTTTGCCGGTGCTGCACTGATTGACGATTGATTTGAATTCATTTCCTATTCCGGCTTTAGCACTGGCTATAAGGCTGCCCTTTTCATTGAATAAAACAGCCCATGCGTTATGATATTTCCGCACATGAAGGAGTTGATCGCAGGCTTTTTCCAGCATAAGTTCGCGATTCTTCTTAGCGCTGGATGAAATATTAGCGCTTCTTATGGATTGCAGTACGGACTTAAGCTGCTCCGCTTTCTGGTCCGTAAGTTTTTTCGAGGTGATATCCCTGGCGATGACAAATATTTCAGACTTCCCTTTTACACTGACAGGGACTCCAACGACTTCGAAGAAGATTGTAGCTCCGGATTTTGACAGGCCTTCTATCTCATAGGGTGCTATAGGTTTGGCGCGGGTTTGCTTATCAAGTGAAGCTTCAACTACAGGAATGGAGCGTTTTGATACCAGCAGTGAGTCGACGATGTTCTTGCCGACAAGTTCATCGCGTGAATAACCGGTGATTTCTTCCGTCTTCTTATTTACGTATTGAATTAAGCCGCCCAGTGAGTAAGAAATGATAGGGTCAGGGAAATTCTCAATGAACAGATTGAAGCGCTCTTCATTTTGAAGAAGAGCAGTGATTTGTTCGAGTTTCTCAGCCTCGGAAGCTTTGCATTCAGCAAGCTGGCGATGAGCGGATTCAAGTTCTTTATAAAGTTGTTCTTTATCCTTGTTCTCCATCTCAATACACTCAAACAGATGTGCCACAGCCGATTCGGCGATTTCAAGAAGTTCGCGTAATAATGGTCAACCATTTTAGTAAACTAATGATATAATAAAACATAATATATTATAATAGAATATAAAGTATCTGTCAATGGTTTATTAATCATATGTAGCTATTCACCGGTCTCTCTGTGAACACACGTATATATCCTTTTGCCTGCTGTTATCATGTTAATCGTGGTTTATCACTATACTAGATAGCGTTTTTTGACAGCTTATTTGTATCGATATTATATGTGACTATAGTGAGATATAATATGACCCTATAGGATAGCTATTCTATAGTAATCCTTGAGATATGTCAAGGAAATATTACGAAATACAAGAATATTATATTGTTTTACGCCTGAAGGTTAAAAATAAGGAGTTGCTTGTAGTATCTGGGGGCTGTTGTTGGGGGTGATGCAAGATATCTTCAGCGGCTGATATCTCTAATGATAGCCATGAATCCCGCGTGCTCTCCGTTGCTGTCATGCAACAGGGTGGCGCTAATCTCGACAGGACATATATCGCCGGCCTTATTGGCAATATCATACCGGAGATTAACATTGCGTTGTTCTTTATAAATCTTTTTAATATCGTCTGCTAACCTTTTTTGATCTTTTCCCGCGATGAATTTCAGGCCGTCCTTTCCTATCACAGAATCTCTTTCATACCCGAACATTTTGAGAGCGGCATCATTGACCTCTATAATCCGCGCTTTCATATCTGTGGCGATTATCCCCACGTCCATTGAATCAAAAATGAACCGCAGCTTGTCTTCAGAGGATCTCAGTTCATCTGCAGCGAGTTTTCGCTCGGCGATCTCCGACTGAAGTCGCTGGTTGGTTGCAGTGAGCTCTTTGGTACGCTGTTCTATCAGTTTTTCCAGTTGATGGCGATGCTCGTCAAGTTCTTTTTCCATACGTTTGCGTTCGGTGACGTCGCGCGCTATGCCTACAACCTCGGAAGAGCCCTGCTTGGCGATAGGGAAAACGGTTACTTCTATTAGAACACGGCGTCCGCTCTTATTGATAAGTTCAACCTCCTGCGGCCCGCCCGGTATCCCTCTGAACTGCTTCAATTTTTCCGCTACTAACTGGATATATTCTTCCGATATGATTCCCATATCGAAGATATTCTTTCCCATGAATTCTATCTTGGAATAACCGGTAAGCTCTTCAGCTTTCCTGTTGCCGTATATCATGTTGCCTTCACTATCGTAGATAAAAATAGCATCGGGAGCGTTCTCTACTATGGCCTGGAGCCTCTCTTCACTGCTTTTGAGATTAGACTCTATTTTCTTTCTGCTGGTGATGTCCCTGACAACTCCGATAAAACCTTTAGGATCGCCTTCTTCGTCCCTTAACAGCGCGGAGCTGATTTCGGCATCGAATTTCTTGCCGTCAACAGCCCAGAGCGTGTATTCGACCTTGTCCAGCACATCTTTTCTGAGCAGTGTCTCGAACATGTCCTGTTGGAATCGCTGCTGATCTTTCTGCACGATGAACTCAAAGGCGTTCTGTCCGATTATCTCCTGCTTGCGGGTGTATCCCGCCTTCTGCAGAGTAGCGTTGTTGACTTCAACTATCCTGCCCTCGATGTCCGTTACTATTATTCCGTCCGATATTGAGTCTACTATGAACCGGAGCTTCTCCTCCGACATCTGAAGCGCCGCTTTATACGATTTATCGTTGCTTGTATCGAAAAATATACCCCTGATGCCTGTAACCTGGTCATCATCGTCAATTATCCGGTTAAAATGTATCGTCATGGGGAAGGTCGAACCGTCCGATCTTTGAGCGGTGTATTCTTCCAGACCCGGCGTTTCTGCCTTGTTTTCCTCATCGAGCAGTTTGCTTATCGACGATTTCATCCTGTCCGCCTCATCGTCCGCCACGATATTCAGTATATTAACGCCGCTTTTCAGGTCGCTCTGGGTATAACCTAACATTCTTAAGGTCATACGGTTTGCATAGGTGATGTTTCCGTTTGTATCGGCCTCAAAGACCGTATTTGTGATCGATTCCAGCAGATGGCGGATCTTATTTTCGCTGGCCGCGCTTTTTCGTCCCTTTTTGATATTCGATCTGGCATTTTTGTTTGTCTTCGGCATCACGCACCCCACATTTATCCGAGATTGCTAAACCTCTGTTACGATAATAACTGCCGGAATCTCGGAGTCACTATATTATACAATACTGATTCATTAAATATTACCGAACATGACGTTGCGGGGAGAATCGGTTTATCTATTGCGTATTAGTCATGCTTATAGCTTGGGCTCTTCCTCCGCAGCAGGGCTGTTTCTAAGACGCCATCTGAGCAAGACATATATGAAGAATATGAAGGATGCCGCGGGCAGAATAAGCACCAGATATATCCAGTCGCCGTGTGTTGCGGAAGGGGCTGGCGCCGGCTGCGGCGTGGGTTCGGTTGCTTGCAGAGGCGCCGCGATGAGAGCGTATGTGCTGAGGTGATTGGTCGAGCAGATTACGGAAGATGTTTCTGTATCCCAAAGGCTGGGAAGGGCCTCCCATTCATCGGGGGCGCCGTTCATCCTGTAAATCTGCAGCGTTAATTCCTCAGGCGATTTGGGCAGTTCCGAGTCATTGTAGGTGAACCCGATCTCAACCGGCGCCGAGAAACCGGTCCCGTGTGGCGAGAATTCGTAGACGTATACGAAGTAATGCTCGTCCGGAAGCGACAACGGAGGGGCCTTCAAAGTCGGGTCGATTGCGGTAATGTTTATCACCGACAGCGGTTCGCCGAAGGCGTTATACACGAAAGTGTCTTTATATATTGTCATGGTAATCTTGCCGTCTTCAGAAGCGGCGGTGATGTCGCCGAGCACCTTGCCGGTGACGGTCCGCAGACCGATTGTCTTCTGTTCCATGATATTTATGATGAATTGCAGTGATATTGACGGCTGGCTGCTCCCGCTGCTGCTTGTGGCTGTAGGCGTTGGGGTTGAGGTAGCCGTAGGCGTGGCGGTAGCAGACGGTTCAGGGGTTGGTGTCGAAGGCGTGACTGTAGGTGTGGGAGGCGCAGACGTAGGAGTTGGGTATGCGGTCGGTGCAGGCGTAGGCGTAGGAGTAGGTGTGGACGTGCCGGACACGTTGAAGCTGCCTGTAGCGGCGTGCATCTCGTTTTGAGCGGCGCTGATATACGCCATCGAGATACTTGCCGCCAGGCAGAGAGCGATTGTCCATATTACGAATACCCTCACCATAGCGGCCTCGCTATACGGTTTTATTCCCTTCTTATACGCCTCTTCTTAGTTCTGGCTTTAGCTTTGCTGTGTTTTGCCTTACGGCTTCTATATATCATGTAGAAAGCGATGCATAAAAGTATAACAACCGAGCAGACTATGCCTATTATCAGCGGGATATTTGAGTTGTCATCTTTACCCGCGGTTCCGCCATTGTCATCAACTTCGAATGTCATTTCCGGTGAGGAGGTATAAAGAACGCCGTCCACGAACAGCTGGAGCGTGAAGCTGTACAGCCCGTTTCCGCTGTAAGGGAGATAGTCTATTGATCCGCTAGCCCTGCCTATAACAAGCGTCGGGATCGTAGAGTGGTTCTTCTGCTCAACCGTGTTCCCGTCCAGTGTAACAAGCAGTTTTATAGCCACGTTGTCCACAGGTTCATATACGTTTCTGACCGTGTAGTAGATATTGATATAGCCCAGATTACCGTCATTATCGTAGTAGGGCAGGAGGCCGGGATTCTCAAAGTATATAGTGCCTGCCGTCAATTTTATGGTTTTATTCTCATCGGTCGCTATATCAAACGTCTCTTCATCGAGCAGCTGGCCGCCGACATAGGCTTGCGCCAGGAAAGTGCCGGGGGCCACGATCGCGTTAAGTGATGACGCGCTGGTATCGTATGCGACTTCCTGATACCTGCCTTCGATAAGTTTAAATAAGCGCAGTTCGGCGATTACGGGAGTATCGTCAGGGCTGACCGCAAGCAGCGTTACACTGGCGGATTCTCCTATAATGGTCAAGCCGGCTGTCTGCATGATCTCAGGCAGGAGTTGTACGCCGCCCGGGTTTGTAATGTATGGTGTGGCTATAATTGATATCGTGTAGTTGCCGGCGGCAGCGTCTTCCGTAGTTTGTACTTCTATGGAGATGGCTTGACTTTCGCCCGGGTCGAGGGTGAAATCAGTATCAGAGAGATTTATATTGACGCCGACCGGTGTTGCGCAAGTCATCTGGATGCCTATATTGGTTTCATATTCGCTGATGACGGTAACGAAAATCTCGGAAGAGCTTACCGAAGAGCCGCTGGGGATCACGTATTTCTGTCCGGCAAATGTTCCGGACATGGCTACTCCTTCGTCAGCCAGCGCTGCTGTGGAAAGCAAGAATACCGACGAAAGCATAATCATTGACATTATAAGAGCGCATAAGGCGATTATTCCCCGCGGCGATCCAAGCTTCATGATTATCCCTCCATACCTTTAAAAGTGAATCTATAATATATTGGATGATGTAAGAATTCAACAATGTTACGTAGAATAGACGTTGTATTTTAAACCTCCTCAAGCTATCCTCATCTTCTTTATCAGTGATTACCAGCTACTCGTGGCAAGGGGGCGACTATGCGCCCCCTTTGCTGTTCTCAGTTCCAAGATACCGATTAACTTCAACTGTTCGTTATTGTATATGTTATGGTTCCAGAGTAGGTTCCATATACGAAGCCAGAGGCTCCCAGTATACAGTCCATGTACATATCAGTATCGGTTGTACCTTCACTGGTTGCAGCATCCGTCGCGGTTCTGCTGACAGCGCCAAGATCTGTTATGTTGGCGGTCTCCGTAGTTACATATTGTGGCGTAGTCGGATGACCGCTGCCGTCACCGGCATTGTCCTGTGTTAGAGAGAAGTAACCATCTCCGGGCGTACCGTCAGCATCGAGTGTTGCACTGCTTCCGCCGTTGGTCCATGTTGAACTGGATTTCGCGCCGAGGGCAAATGTATCGTTAGATATAGCCACCAGAGTGACATAATGTTCCGCCGGCGTCTGGATCGCTGCCGTACCTCCCACGGCTATATCGCCGAAGGCTATGGTTGCGGAGCTCAGCGAAAGCGCGGAATATGCGCCCATGGATTTGCTGTAGATAGTGGTGCTGGCTGTACCGGCCTGGGCATCTGTGACAGTTACTTTTATGTCCCATTCAGCCGCGGTTCCGTCTGATTCCTGCGCCAGCTTGCCTACTGTGAAGTACAGGTTCCATTCACCCGACGTGGCGCCCATGTCTGCGGGAGTATCGCAGCTCTCGGTTGTTATGCTCCACGTAGTTGTAGCAACGCCGTTCTCCATACTCCAGGTTGGTGTATCAACCCACTTGTAGATGGCTTCATGGTCGGCGTCCCATGTCCCGCCGGGCGCTCCATCGTCGCCGGCATCGTCGTCGCGGAAGATCCATATGTCTATCTGGGTGATATCTGCCAGTGTGTTTGCGTCGCCGGCGACGATTTGCACGACATATGCCGTTTGTGGCGTCATGGAGCCGGTCTCAGTGGCTTTATCGGACTGTTGCAGCGTAATCGACGTTATCGTCGGGGCGGCGTTGGTACATGAGAAGGAACCGGTCGCGCCGCTGTCGGCAGCGTATGCGATCGAAGGCGTAAGACCTATAAGCAGAGTTACTATCGCAGCTATATATAAAATTTTATTAATACATGCTTTCATTTTAACTCTACCCCCTTTCCTTAGATTTTCGGTATCAATATTCGTAATTGCTTTCATAAACGGCCTCCATTTTTACCGTGTGCCGACGTTCCTTTCTTACGCTGCGCCCATATTATAATAGAAAATAATATTATTGTCAATATATTTTAAGCAATTTTATACAATATTGCGGCTGAAAAGAAGTTAATTATGGATAAACCGGTGAGGCTTTCTCAATCGTTTGTAATCGTGAAGGTGATTGTGCCTGAATAGGTGAGAACCTTTAATCCTGAGGCTCCCAGTATACAGTCCATATATATGTTGGTGTTGCTGGTGGATTCGCTGGCGCTTGCTGCAGTGGATGTTCGCGTGTCTGTTCCGTGACCTGTTATGGTTGCGGTTGACGTGGTTACATATTGTGGTGTGGACGGATGCCCGCTGCCATCGCCGGCGTCATCCTGGGTCAAAGAGAAGTAGCCTGCCCCTGGGGAGCCGTCCGTGTCAAGCGTTGCGTTATTCCCCCCGTTGGTCCATGGAGAGCTGGATTTTGAGCCGAGCGCGAAGGTATCGTTAGATATCGCGATAAGCGTGACATAATGCTCCGCCGGCGTCTGGATCGCAGCGGTTCCGCCCAGGGCGATGGAGCCGAAGCTTATGGTAGAGCTGCTGAGTGAAAGTGAGGAATACGCGCCCATCGATTTGCTGTATATGGTGCTGCTGACGGTGTTGGAGACGGAGTCCGTGACAGTGACCTTGATATCCCATTCAGCGGAGGTTCCGTCTGCTTCCTGCGCCAGCTTGCCCACGGTGAAGTAAAGGTTCCATTCTCCCGACGTGGCTGCCATGTTGCCCGGCGTATCGCAGTTGCCGGTCGTGATGCTCCACGTGGTAGTAGCCGAGCTGTTTTGCATGCTCCAGGTGCTTCCCGACTTAGTCCACCTGTAGATGGCCTCATGGTCCGCGTCCCAGGTTTCGCCAGGCGCACCGTCGTCACCTGCATTGTCATCCCGGAAAATCCATATATCTAACTGGTTTATGTCGTCGATAGTATCTGCATCACCGGCCACTATCTCAACGTTGTACGATGTTTGAGGGGTCATGGAGCTGGTGGAGGTAGACTTATCCGATTGCTGAAGTGTTACCGATGTTATAGTAGGCGCATCGTTTGTTACGTATTTTATTATCACTACGCCTGAGCCGCCTGAGCCTCCGTTTCTGATAGTGCCTGTACAATAAGCACCTCCGCCTCCGCCTCCGCTATTAGCGACTGTTACGCTATTACCGTTTCCGTTGCCGCTAGCGCCACTAGCTCCTCCTCCTGTTCCGCCGGAACCACCTGTGGAATGGTCTCCTCCTCCTCCTCCTCCTCCGAACCAGCCATTGGCCCCTACACTAGTGCCGAATATATCACCATAGTAAACCCCAACTCCTCCATTGCCGCCTTGAGTTGTGCTGCCTTCGGCTCCAACTGCGCCAGCGCCACCTCCTCCCCCGGCGGCATAATGAAGACCTATGAGCTGATAGAAACTTCGTCCGCCACTATTTCCCTGCCCTGATGTGCCGCTTCCTCCGTTGTACTCTATCGTAGTGCGTAAGCCACCACCGCCACCGGACCCTCCATTTAGTCCCGTTTGAGTTCCACCTCCCCCACCGCCGTATGCAGTTATTGTGCCAAATACGCTGTTTCCGCCGGTATCACCGGCATCAGTACTGGATCCGCCTGAAGCTACGCCAGCAACGGTGACCGTGATATCTGTGTCAGGGGTTACAGCATAATTGGAATTGTAGATCACACCACCACCACCACCACCACCTGCGGCGTAGAGCGCGATGCCAGCGCCAGCACCGCCGCCACCACCACCGACTACCAGCACTTGAACTGAGGTAACACCATCCGGGACATGCCATGTGGTGCTAGAGGTGAATACAGTCTGCGTTGTCCCTGCTTGGACTGGTTTGGGTGAGATGGTTTGAGGCAGCAGGGCAGATAAGAAAGAGGCGATTAGTATAAGCGCCGCCAGGATCGATATTACCGATGTCCTCTTAGCTGCCATGTCCGTTTCCCGTTAAATCTGAATTCAACAATTATATAGATATCTTCCGGATAATGAAAGACGTCATGAGAACTAGTGTTGATAAATAATTATATTTTATTAAGTAATTTTAGCATAAAAACTGGTTACAGTCAATGTCGAGCTAGAGGCGGCAATCTTGTTATAAATCGGAGTCAACGGTAGCCGGGCTCATGCGCCTGCGTCTGATGACGGCGTAGATGAGGAGCGCCAGCACCGCGGCGGGCAGCAGCAGCGTGAGGAATATCAGGTTGCCGGTTCCCGGCGGCAAGAACAGTATAGCCGAACCGCCGTGCCCTTTGGTCGGCTGGGCCGCGGCGGTCAGAGCGAACGTGCCGAGGGCGCCGATGGAGATAGTCACCATGTTGTCGTCCATATTCAAAGTGGATGGGATCTCATACCACTCATGCAATTCGTTGAGAGAGTACGTGATGAAACTAAGTTCGTCAGGCGACTTCGGCAGCTCGGAAGGGGAGTAGAAAATAAAGATATTTATCGGCTGCGAGAAGGTTGCGCCGTCGGGCCAGAACTCATATGTGCCCAGCACATAATCACCGTCCGGTAACGTTGAATCCGGAGCCTTCATGTGGGGATTGGTCAGTATAAGGGATATCTCCGAGAGCGGGTTGCCGTCGGCATCGTAGGCGTACGTGCCGGCCGGGATGAACAGGGCTATGCTGCCGTCCGGCGATACGGCATAGATGTCCTGGAGTATCTTGCCTTCCGCGGTGCGCAGCCACTGCGTCTGATGCCCGAAGATATCTATAGTCAACTGCACCGATATCGAGGGCTGACTGCCCTCGTGGCTGCCGCCGCTGCCGGAGGGGGTAGAGGTTGGCTCGGGCGTTGATGTTGGCTCAGGGGTGGGCGTCGGTTCGGGAGTGGCCGTCGCTTCAGGTATAGTGAAACTGGACGGAGCAGCCTGCGTCTCGTTATTGGTGACGCCGATAGACAGCATCGAGATGATCGCTGCCAGGCATAGCGCCGGTATTAATATTGTGCAAACCTTTCTCAGAACGACCTCACTGCTGCGGCTTGCTCTCCTCTTTGCCCTTCTTCTTGCTCTGTGGCTGAGGAGCCTTTGCCTTGCGTTTCTTCAATATCATGTAAAGCGCGACGGCAAAAACGACAACTATCGCGCAGACTATGCCGATTATCAGCGGCGTGTTCGAGCCGCCGACGGAGGCATCGCCGGTCACGTCCAGCTGTTTCTCCGTCGAATAGGTATATACTTCGTCGCCTATCTTAAGTATCAGCTTGAAACTGTAATCGCCGGATTTCCATCCTTCAAGAGGCGTGTATTCCCAAACGCCGTTCACTCCGTCCAGGGTCAGCCTGTTGGGCGGGGCGATGGTCTTCTGCTCAAGAGGTTCACCGTCGAGCGTGACATCAAGCAGTATCGACGCATCATCGACCTCTTCATATACGTTCTTGACCGTATATTGTATCTCTACATATGCCAGATTCCCGGTGTCCGAGTTGAAATATTCCAGCACGGCGAAGTGATAGAAATAGATCGTCTCCACCGTAAGGGAGATGGTTTTCGTTTCCCCGGCCGCTATGTCGAAGCTCTCCTCATCCAGCAGTTTGCCGCCGACATAGCCTTCCGCTACATAGCTTCCCGGAGACACCGTGGCGTTTAATAATCCTGTGTCGCTGTAGGCAAACTCGACCTTGCTGCTGCCGATGACTTTAAATAATCTTATCCTGGCGGGGACCGGGATCCCGTCCGGGCTGACCGTCTGCACGGAAACCGTCCCCGATTCGCCGGTGACCGTGAGGCTGGCCGTTTGCCTTACCGAGCCGAGAAGCTGTATTCCCTCGACGCCTGTTGTGTATGCCTCCGCTGTGATGCTGACCTCGTATTCACCGGGGACCGCATCCGTAGTAACGTCGATGCTGACTATGCTGACGGTCTTGTGACTGTCGGGGGCCAGTTCGAAGCTCGATTCGGAGAAAACAAGGCTTACGCCCGTGGGGCACTGGCCGGTCAGATTTATGCCTATGCTTTCATCGTCGTTGTTGAACACCACTATATTCACATTCGACGCTTCAACAGAGGAGCCCTGTGGTATCTCAAAGGTCTTGCTGGAGAAGGTGCCGGAGAGCGCAATTCCTCCGCCATCGGCCGCTGCGGAATAGCCTGGTACAGCTACCGCCGCGAAGCAAGCCATGGTGCATACGGCGAGCCATAAAGCGATTGTCTTATAGAATCGAGATATCTTCACTTTACAATGCCTCCGAGATATATTTCCTGCTTGGAATATACCTCAGGATGGTTTGTTTATCAATAGCATGAATTACGGGAGCACTATTTACGATTATATGAATACCTGTTGCCACGTTACCTGTAATTAAAAAACAGTTCTTTTATAAGCCAACAGAGGGGCGAGATCAAACTCGCCCCTCTGTATCAAACCTTATTTAGGTTCCTTTCTTAGTATGTACCCTGCGCTATCTGATAGTAGATAGCACCGGCGTAGGTGTCGGAAGCAAACGTTGCGTTGAGCTTGAGCCAAACGCTGTTGGTAATTACGGAGTCGCCCACTTCCTCGGTTAAGCTGCCGGTGTCGTCGATCGCTGTATAGGTGTCGGCGACTGTTACGGCGCTGACCAGGTCAGTGTTATCGTCAGCTCGCAGAGCGAACTCGTTAGCATTTAACGCATCCGCTGTCAGTGTTGCTGTGGATGCATTGCCCGCCCAGGTGGCTGTAGAAGCGACCTGCTCGTCATAGGCGCCGTTGCAGATGTAGGTTACGGAGATGTCTGCTATCTCGCTGGGAGCGCCTTCGGCGAAGTCCATACCGGGAGTTACCTCGCCCCAGTGGACGCCTGCTGTGTTGATCGTGACCGACCCGTACCAGGCCATCTCCAGGTCTTCCGTATAAGAGGTGACCGGGGTGGTGCTTCCGTCATCAACCACTAAGAAGATATGCCACTCGGCGTCGCCGCTTGTGCTTTCCTGAGCAACAGGGCTGGGGATGTAGGAAAGAACGAAGTCGCCCGAGGTTGAGCCCAGGTCCGGTGTAACGCAGTTAGCTGTGTCTATTTCCCACATGGTTCCGGTTGGCTCTATGGTCCAGCCGCCTTCCGGTGTCCAGGTCAGGATTACAAAGGTATGTACGTCAGCGCTCTCGTTACCAGTTGGCTCGGCGTAAACGCCGTCGGCATCGTAGTATAGATAGACGGTTATGCTCTCGATATCGGCAAGCGTGTTCGCGTCGGAAACCGAGAAGTTGATGGTGTTTGGTACATCAGGGATGATGGTGTCTTCACCGGTCGTGATTTCTCCTACTATCTCGGGCTGCGAGCTGCCGCAGGAGAAGGAGCTGGGTACCTCAGCCGCGAAAGCTACGCCGGGCGTCAGAGCCATGGCCAGCGACAGAACGGCAATGATTGAAAATACTGCCTTAAGCTTCAAATTCATTTCACCTCCTTTCGCTGTTAATTTGATTGAATTCCTGTTTAAAGTTGTCTTCACTACTAGAACCTCCTTTCAGGTTTCTATTTTGATTAATATTGCCTCTTTTACTTTCTGCTAAAAAATTCGAGCCGCCGAGAATCGCTTCGATCTCTGGCAGCTCAGCTGTCTCCGTTTACTGGAGACCTGTGGCTTTGCGTCCCCCGATCGCTCGGGGTTTACCTTTGTCCGGACCGTTCATCTATTGAATTTTCTATAAAAAAAGAGTTGTCGGCAATTACTCCTCTGTCGGCAACCCAGCTGTCTCCACTACCAGAGACCTGTGGCTTTGCGTCCCCCGATCGCTCGGGGTTTACCTTTATCTAATTCACTTATTGTCTATAATTAATCTAATCTAAAATTTAGGCAGAAGTCAAGTATTTTAATCAAATTTCTAAAAACATCACCTTATTGATAAATTAATCCAAAATAGCATACCTTTATACAATTACTGGGATATCTGGTAAAAAATCGTGCCGCTGAAAGTAGCGTCCGCCATGGGTATTCCAAGGCTGAGCCATAGGCTGTTGAATACTTCAAAGTTGCCGCTCTCCGGCGTTATCGTCCCGATGTCAAATGTCTGGTATAAGCCTGAGACTGTAACCGCTGAATCGAGGTTCTCGTCATCGTTTGCCTTCAGAGAAAATTCATTAGCGCCCGGTGTGCCTGACGGGTTCAGTGCCGCGCTTCCGGAAGGGTTCCCGATCCATAAAGTGGATGCGGCTATTTGCTGGCTGTACGCGCCATTTGATATGTAAGTTATCGAGATGTCGCCCCGGCGGCTGGATGCATCCGTGAAATCGATACCCGGCTCCACAAAGCCCCAGTGAACACCGGTGCTATTTACGATAACCGCGCCGTACCAGGCCATCGTCAGGTTCTGCCTGGTCCCTGTGGCGGTGTTGAAAACGCTGTCCGTTGCCTTAACATGTATGTGCCATCGGGCAGGGTCAGTTGTTTGGGCCGCAACCTTGCCCGGCTTGAAATGAAATTCGAACGTACCGCTGGTCTCGGTCAGTTCGGGCTGGACACAATTCGGTGTTTCGATAGTCCACGTGGTGTCGCTTGCCGGAGATATCGTCCAGGCAGGTGATCCTCCCTTTGTCCACGTGAGTATGGCGCAGTATTGAGTATTTCCTGATGTCGGCACTTCACCTGCGCTGTAAGAGCCGTCTGCGTCATAATAAACATTAGCTGTTACCGTGCTCAAATCATTCAGCGTATCGCCGTCGGTTATGGCTATCTTGATATTGAATTCCACCTGCGGTATGAGAGCGTCCGTTTCATAAGGGGAGCCTTCGGTGGCCCATAACTCTATCGTGTCGATGACGGGCTGCGGTACGGGTGTTGGTGTTGATGTCGGGGTAGCGGTAGGTGTCGCAGTCGGCGTCGGTGTGGGTGTAGGTGTCGGTGTAGCTGTAGGTGTCGCAGTCGGAGTCGGCGTTGCGGTAGCTGTAGGTGTCGCAGTCGGAGTCGGCGTTGCAGTAGATGTAGGTGTCGCGGTAGGCGTCGGTGTATAAGTTGGCGTGGGTGTGGGGCCGGTGCATATATATTTAATTATGACGATGCCGCATCCGCCCTCTCCGCCGCTGAACGCGTCGCCGTTGGAAGAGCCTGTCGCTCCGCCTCCGCCGCCGCCGAGGCCGTTTGTCCCGGGGTTGCCGGCGCCGCGAGTGGGAGGGGCTGATCCGCCGCCGCCGGCGCCGTCTGCGCCCCCAGTGGCTTCGTATCCACCACCACCACCACCACCAGCATAGGTAATCCATGTCCCTGTTATGGCACTGGCAGTACCTGACCCGCCGGCACCGCCGACGCCATAAGCAGCGCCGTTGGCTCCTGCCGTAGACGCTCCGCCGCCGCCGCCGGCGCTATATCCTGATGAGGCGCCGTTGCCGCCTTTATTGCCCTGTGAAGGGCTGGTTGCCGGTGTGTTACCTGCGCCGCCGACCCCGTAAGAGTTGTACCGTCCTCCGCCTCCGGAACCGCCGGCAAGGCCGTCGTCATCGGGGGTTGGGCTGGAAGCCCCGCCGCCTCCGCCTGCGGCAGTTATCGTTGCGAATGACGAATCACCGCCGTTGCCGCCATCGATAGTATGCACACCTGCGGAACCGCCTGTGCCCACCACTACTGTGTAAGGCTGTAACGGAGTCACCGGATATGTTCCTGTTCTGAATCCTCCGGCGCCGCCGCCTCCCGCACCTGCGAAAGCGCTCCCGCCGTTTTCGCCTTCACCGTATCCGCCGATACCGCCTCCACCGCCTCCACCTCCGACTACTAGATACTGAATTTCGGTTGCACACGCAGGAGGTGTGAATGTGTACGAGCCCGGTGTGTCGTAAGCTACTACCACCTCGGTTCCCTGATATCTGATAATGACAACACCGCATCCGCCATTGCCGCCGTTTCTAATATATAAATCATCCGCTCCGCCTCCGCCTCCGCCACCGGTAAATGACTGAGCAGAGGCGCCGCTGCTGTCGCCGCCCCCGTTTCCGCCTCCCCCTATGCCGCCTATTCCACCGCCGTTGTCGTAGTGAGGAGTGCCGCCCCCTCCGCCGCCGCCGAACCAGCCGCCGTCTCCTACGTCTGTGCCGAATATGTCGCCGTAATATACGCCGTCTCCGCCATTGCCGCCTTCTCTAGGATAGCCATCCGCTCCTTTTGCTGAGGCACCGCCGCCGCCGCCGGCTGCATTATCCCAGGAACTAAAAATGCTGCTGTAGTAGCTCTTTCCGCCGTTGTTGCCCTGTCCCGTGGTACCACTGCCGCCGCTGTAACTCGATAATCTGGTTGCGCCTCCGCCGCCTGAACCGCCTGTGCTGCCTGTACCCCTTCCTATAAACGCAAAGCCTCCTCCTCCTCCTCCTCCTCCAACCGCCGTCAGCGCACCGAATGAGCTGTCTCCCCCTTTTGTTCCCTGATTATTATCGCTGCCGGAACCGCCGGCGCCGCCGGCACCTACGGTGATTTTGATTGCCTGACCGGGGGTTACACTATAGCCGGACATATATAATACTCCGCCGGCACCGCCTCCGCCGCCGCAGTAGTTGTCGATGGCGCTGCCTCCTCCCCCTCCTCCTCCGGCAACCACCAGCACTTCCACTGATGTGACTCCCGCGGGCACGGTCCATGTGGTGCTTGAAGTGAGAACCTTTTGTATAGTATCTGCCCGGACAGTATGAGGTGATATGGCTTGAGGCAGCACGGAGACAATTAACGAAGCTGCCAGCGCGAACGCTGTCAGGATCGACGTTGTCATGAATCTCTTAGTTGTCATCGTATCGATTATAACCTTACTCTCACAGCTTACCCGGCTGTATTTGTGATGTGGTTATTTTATACCTGTGATTCTATTATATGGGGTAAAAATTACAGAATCAATCCCATTTAAATTTCATACTATTTTAAGCGATATTAGTATGACAAATATAGTTAATCGCAAAATATAGAAAAGACTATTCAGGTGCCGCAAAGCAAAGCGTATCTGGAAAGTGGAATCCGGGGCTATTTTTTAGGTTTCTTTGCCTTAGCTTTGGTTGTTGTCCTAATACTAGTGATGTCTCTTATGATATCGCATACTTGAGTCTTGCCGTCTTTTGTAATAGGGAAGCCCGTTACTTCCACAATGCCGTGCGAGCCATTCTTCTTTATGAACTCCAATTCAACAGGCTTATTGGCTTTGCCCTTTTTAATTTCCTTCAATCCATCGATGATTATCGGCAGACGTTCCTTGCCGACTAAACCTATATCGAGGATGCTCTTGCCGATATAACCTTTTCTGTTAATGTCGAGCATCTCCGCAGCTTTTTTATTAAAATCTACGATAATTCCTTCAATATCATGTACAAGTATGGCGTCAGGAGCATTATCGAGGAAGGCTTTTAAGTTTTCCTCGCATTCCTTCACTTCATCTTCCAGCCGCTTGAGCTCGGACATCTCAATGCCGACACCTGCGAGGTACGTCTTGTCGTTCAGTGTTATACGGGATCCCGTAAGGTAGTACGGCACCACGCGTCCGCTTTTTGAGACAGCGTTGATCTCTATCGAATCCTTGCCATCGGTAAATGTTCTTTCTATCCTCTGCTGGATCAGGGGCCTGTCTTTCTTATGAAAGAGTTCAATCGGGTTCATCTTAGATATTTCTTCCGGCGTGTACTCCGTCTCGGTCTCGAAGTTATTATTCCACCTCACGAAACGGCCTTTCGTATCTATCATATAAAATACGCCGGGAAGGCTGTTAATCGTGGAATCGGAGAAGTTCTTCTCATGCAAAAGTGCTTCTTCGGCTTTCTTGCGCTGTGTTATATCGACCCATATCGATAGATAACAGGAAAGTTTATCGTTCTGCATTACAATTGTGGTCGTTATTTCGACCCAAAACAATTTCCCGCGCTTTGTTTTCATGGGCAGTTCAAGTTTTTGTACGCTGTCCATCAGGGCTTGCCCGGTATTTTGCACCATTCTTTTGGTGGCTTCCTCAGTCCAGTAGGGATAGGGAACTTTTTTACCTATAAGATCGGCTAGCGAATACCCTGTCAGTTTCAACAACGCCGGATTGACGTATTTAATCGCTGTATTGGGCTCGGCGACAAGTATAGGGTAAGGCGCATTATCAATAAGACTGGAGCTGAACTCCTCGCTTTCCTTAAGGGATTCGAGCAGTTTAAGTTCGGTTATATCCGTAGCCATGAGGCCAAGGCCGTTACCTACCTTGAATATCCTAACCGAAACTCTCATATCACCGAAGGCGGGATCTACTGCAATGTCGTTGATTTCCATCGGCTTTCCCGTACGAAGCACTTCCAGCAATTGCTTATCGCGTCCGCTGGCTTTCATCACGGGCATGATTGATAAGAAGTTCTTGCCGATGTAGTCTTTATTAACGGTGCCGGCGGGAAGATACTTGGTTACCGTATTATTCATTTCCACGATATTTAGTTCTGAATCCATCAGTATGAATATATCATTGGAAGAGTCCATAATGCGGCGCAGTTTCTCTTCCGTCTGATACAGCTTCTCTTCCGTCCGGTTGCGCTCGTTGCCGGAATTGGCAAGACTGCTAATGCGCCGGCGCAAATCTACCAGCTCGGACATCAACTGGTCGGTCGCCTTATCTTCGGCTCCTGCTGTCTGGCTGTCGATGCTATGCAGGATCTTTAGGACATCGTTTTCTTGAAAAGGCTTCTGGATTATATAGGACGGTCCGGGAGGAAGCGTATCTAGTGCGATGGGCTCGCCGCCCAGTCTGGCGCTGATGACGATTGTCGCCTTTTTATCGCTTCTTCTGATCTCCGAGATGATCTCTGCGGTTGTGTCGGAAGCAGGTTTTGAAATTAGAAAGATGACGGAGTAATTTGTTCGTTCCAATTCTTGATAGGCCTGGTTTGGCTTCTTAACGGTGGTGACCTTGAAATTGTCCCGCGTGGTGATCAGATTATTTATCTCCAGTGTCTCCAGGTCGTCCCCGATGAGAAGGACGTTCCTTTCGCTGACCTGCGCTTTACCGGCGAACCAGCTATCGAGCACGGTCCTGTTGAACCGCCAGTGTCCGCCCAGCTTGTAAGCGGGTATCTCGCCCTGCTGCGCCAGCTTGTACAGGGTCATATAGCTGAGCTTCAGGTATTCCGATGCCTCCCTTGTTGTCATCAGGTCGCTCATATTGTCATCCCCTTCGGATATGTTAATAGTATATTATTATATAAAATTTATTAATAAAATTAAAGTGGTTGGTTGGAAAACCATCATTTTGTCATAATAGCACTATCAATATGGGCAGGCAACGTACTTCGTGATATCTCAACCATTATAGTCTGATACATGATATAATATTGCTCTGATAATAGCTATTGAATATACATGTCTAATTTAACAGATTTTCTGCAATCAACTCCATACTTCAACAACCTTGCGGGTAAGAACGAGCTCGAGGGCATAGGCAGGTATGTGCTTGAGAAGAAGGCGGAGAAGGGCGATCTGATAGTGGCGGAGGGCGAGCATCCCACGGCCCTTTATTTCGTCGTCTCCGGCGCGATTAAGCTGTTCAAGACATCGCCCGAGGGCAAGGAGCAGATATTCGGCATCGTGTACGGCGGCGGAACGTTCAACGACGTAGCGGTGTTCGACGGGGGACGCAATCCCGTAAGCGCGCAGGCGATGGTTGCTTCGACGCTTTACAGCATACGCAAAAGCGATATCGAGATAATAATCAAAGAACATCCCGGCGTGGCCGTCAACGTCGGCAAGGTCCTTGCCGGACAGGTGAGGCAGCTGGGCGGATTGGTCGAGGATCTGTCCTTCAAGAACGTTATGGCCAGGGTAGCGAAAATCCTCATTGAAAATTCTGGTGACGGATATGGCAGGCAGCACAGGCTGACGCAGCAGGACATGGCGGCCATGGCGGGGACGGCGCGTGAGGTGGTGGGGCGGTCTCTGAAATCGCTTGAAGATGACGGCGTGATAAAGATAGAGCGGCATCGCATCATCATTAAAGATATCGATGTGCTTAGAGACATCGCGGGGGCGAATGTATGAGACAAAAGTCATATTCTATACGAGATTCCGGTAATAAGATTATATTTAGAAGGTTTGACCTATGGCAATAGAGATGCCGAAAATAGACCACGATAAATGCGACTGCTGCGGCCTTTGCGTGGAAGTGTGCCGATGCGGTGCATTGGTTCTTGTAAACGGCGTAGTGACAATTATAGAATCGAAGCTCTGCGGCTGGTGCCTTCAGTGCGAAATCATTTGTCCCCGGGATGCCATATCCTGCCCTTACGAGATAGTCGTCGAGAAGCGTTAGCTATCGGATTCATCCCCTGTTATTCCCCCATACGTTGGTTGCAGGGTAAGGGCTTGATTAATCAAGCCCTTACAGGACACCCACCGGCCCCCCGGTCCTTCCGCGGAAGGGCAACTCTTCTCTTGAGGTTGACGTACGAGAGATAGATTATCCAAACCCCCGGCTAATCTCACATACGTTGGTAATCGGGTAGGGGCAGACCTGCGTGTCTGCCTGCAATGGGCGAACACATAGGTTCGCCCCTACAGGTCATTACCATGTCTCCCGTCAGGATACGATTCTCCTGAACTTCTTCTGAATATGTCTATACATAGACGTTTCATCACAGATTTTTCTCGATCAAATAGCTTCATAAGAACAAAAATGGGACTTAAATCACATACAAAAACCCGACAACGACATAGAATGTTCGTGAAAAAAGGAAAGGGGGTGCGCCATGAAGAGGAACGCGACATTAGCCCCCCGTGTTGACAGGGAACCGGCTGATAAGGAGCGCTCAACCTGTAGCCATTACTGGGTTATAGAGAAGGCTAAAGGTCCTATCAGCAGGGGGCAATGCAAGTATTGCGGAATAAGGAGGGATTTCTCCAATTTCATCCCTGATTACCAGTGGGATTCGGGATTATTTAGTAAGCCCGGGTCCGGATTGCCGGTGATTGATGAAGTGAGTAAAGAATCCGTGTCAGTTAATTAAAAAGCATATAGTATACTATTAACCGAATCGATCTGGTACGGAGGGTTACAAGTGGATATAAAGATATACACCACGCCGACTTGCGGCTACTGCCATATGGCCAAGAAATATCTTTCGGAACGAGGGATACCGTATACAGAATATGACGTATCGCGAGACAGACAGGCCGCTGATGAGATGGTGAATCTCACCGGTCAGATGGGAGTTCCGGTTATCGTTGTCGACGGCCAGGCCATCGTAGGATTCGACAGGCAAAGGCTGGAACAATTGATCGCCGGAGGCGGCGGAAGTAATCGTCCCAGGTTCGGTTTGAAGGTGGCGGATGCAAGCAAGGTCGCCAAGAAGGTGGGCGGATTACCCGTTTTCGGGGCGCTTGTCGGAGCCGTGGCCCCGGGTTCGCCCGGTGAGCGCGCCGGAATAAAGGAAGGGGATATCATAACCGAAATCAACATGCGACCAATACGGGGCGCCGATGATCTGGAGAAAGCTCTGGCCAATCTGCGCGCGGGAGGCAGGGTAACTATTATCCTGCAGCGGGGGCAGCAGGAACTGAGGGCGGAAGTAGTTATCTAGTATCGACCAGGGCAAGGGTATCGAATGAAACTGTCGCTCGTGTTGGCCTAATATTCAGGAAATATGTAATGTCGAACAATTGGAAGAGCGGAAGACGGGTGTTGCATTGGATGGTAGCGGCGGCCTTCGTCGTGATGGTACTGACCGGACTGACGCTGCTGGTGCCCGCTCTGTCCGGACTGGCCGCGGGCGGCTGGACCCGACTAATTCATAAAATAGCGGCGGTTTTACTGGTCGCGGCTCCGCTGGCTTATATTTTTGTGAACCGCCCCGCTGTCCGGCGCTGGTTCAGGGACGCCGCGGTCTGGCACAGGCCGCAGCAGAAAGAGCGCTACGCAGTTCATGTCTGGCAGCGCTGGCACAAACTGATCATATCCGCAGGCTTCATCATAGTCGTAATCACCGGCTCCATACAGTGGTTCCTAAAAGGCATCGTGCCGTCTTCGGTGTTCAATTTTTCCTTACTGGTACATGGCATAGTGTTCTTTTCCGCGCTGCTCATCCTGCTCTACCATGTCTACTTCGAGCTCGTGTGGTGGCTGTGGCGCAGGAGATATTGCAGGAACTGTCACGAACCCCAATGCGTCGACGAGTGTCCCGTAAACGCTGTTTCGACCGGAAACGATAATATGGCTGTGCGCGATATGTCAGTATGCAACGGATGCCGGCTTTGCATGAAATCGTGTCAGCGCGAAGGTTATTACATAAAGTCTGTTCGAACTAAAAAGACGGATGCGACGACAACCGATTAACTACGAAGTGGGATGTCGATCACTGCCCGATGTTGTATTCGAAGACGGAAACGTTTAACTCCACAGCATCATCGCCGAAGATGTAGCGATCGTATCCTTTCAGACCTTTAAGGTGGTATTGAAACCACGCGGTAAAGTAGCGGCTCGAAATTCGCCGCTGTTCCTCAAAGCCTATGCTGATTTCCGGCTCTATTTCAAATAGTACGGCTATTTCCGCGAAGTTCCAGGTTAAGAAGCCTATGTGGTTGCCACCGTTTATCTCGATGTATTGCTTCGTAGTCGTATCAGGTATAATGTCGGTATAAAAGGGCAGAACGCGCTCGGGAGGCACGAATGTATCGGCGCTCCCAATCTGAAGTTGGACGGGAACGGAGATATTCGCTGCGGCGTTCATGGTCGCCGTAGTGTGGCTGGAGTTATATCCCGCCGGCGCCAGCGGAACGGCGGCATCAACGCCGGAATTTGCGGTTCCGGCAGCCTCCAGGCACCCCCCTCCGCCCATAGAAAGGCCGATTACGCCGAAGGTTTCTGTGTCGATGAGTCCGTAGACAGGCGATGACGGGTCGCTGTTCTGCAACTTCAATTGTTGGATTCCCCCGATGAAACCGGCTGCCCATTGCGTTGTGCTGTTGCAGAACATGTCGGGAGGCGTGAATGCCAGCGTCACGTATCCGTGTGAGACGAGGTGCTCCGATATCCAGCTGACCGACCATTCGCCCCCGCCGCGCCCGCTGCTGACGATGATGCCCGGGTATGGCGCGGCGGAATCGTCGACGGATGCAAGCTGTCCGTCCTCCTCAGCTGGATACCTTACTGTGGCTTCATATGTCCCGTAATCCGAAACATTGTATGAGATGCTGTACTCGCCTACGTGGTATGCGCCGGGTTCATCCGGCGGAGCGATGGAGATACATGAGGTCAGGATAGCGGCCATTGTGATCACTAGCAAGGTCGCCGAGCACTTCAGTGCTTTCATGTGCGTTATTATATCACGGGAAAAGAGGCTGAAGATTGTATATCTTCGTTTACGTATAGATTGATTATCCAAACCCCCTGGTAGTCCACCATATATTGGTCACCGGGTAAGGGCTTGATTAATCAAGCCCCTACGGGACACCCCTATCCTTCCATACATCTTAATATCATGGAAGGATCGTCAGAGGGTGATCCCTCTGTACTCCCCTTTTACGATAAATCGTGCCGGGGCGAGTAATATCGGTTCCTTTCTGGATTAATGAATTATGGACTTTATAGCGGGCTTTTGTTATATTGATGGACTATTAGAAGTAGAAGTCTCCGGCGGCGATTTCAGACAGCGAGGCGATATGAAGAAAAGCAAAGAACCTCAGAAGGATTTGTTCTCGTTACAGGGCGAAAAGGATTTTCAGCAGGGGGCTCCGCTGGCGGCAAGGATGAGGCCGCAGGGCTTCACCGATTTCCTGGGGCAGGAGCACCTGGTAGGTGAGGGGCGGGCGCTGCGCAGAAGCATCGAGTCCGATCAGCTTTCCTCGATGATATTGTGGGGTCCGCCGGGCAGCGGCAAGACGACGCTCGCTCTTATCATCGCGGGCATGACCAAATCTCACTTCTCGCCCATCTCCGCGGTGAGCTCAGGCGTCGCCGATATGCGCCGCGTTATCGAGGAAGCTAAGGAGAGGCGCAGCCTGCATCGGTTGAGGACGATACTTTTCATCGACGAGATACACCGTTTCAACAAGTCCCAGCAGGACGCGGTGCTGCCGTTCGTGGAGGACGGGACGGTCACGCTCATCGGCGCCACTACCGAGAACCCGTCTTTTGAAGTTATATCGCCGCTTCTCTCAAGGTGCAGGGTGTTCGTCCTCAGGCCTTTAAGCGATGACCACGTGCGGCTCATCGTGGAGCGGGCGATTAAGGACGAAGAGAGGGGACTGGGGAAGCTGAAGCCGACCGTCGATGCGGAAGCTGTCGATTTCCTGGTCACCATGGCCAACGGAGACGCAAGGATCGCATTGAATAACCTGGAGATGGCGGTACTAGCCGCCAGACCCGATAACGACGGCGCGAGGAAGATAGCCGTTTCCACCATCGAGGATGTCATACAGCATCGCGCTTTGCTCTACGATAAGAGCGGGGAGGAACATTACAACCTGATATCGGCTTTACATAAGTCGCTGCGTGGTTCCGATCCGGACGCCGCGCTGTACTGGCTGGGGCGTATGCTGGAGGCGGGGGAGGACCCGCTTTATATCGTTCGCAGGCTGGTTCGATTCGCTTCCGAGGATGTGGGTATGGCCGATCCTCAGGCGCTGGTGGTAGCCGTTTCGGCGCAGCAGGCCGTGCATTTCGTGGGTATGCCGGAGGGCAACCTGGCCCTGGCCCAGGCGGCTGTATACCTGGCCACGGCGCCCAAGAGCAACTCGCTTTATGCAGCTTATTCGCATATGCAGCAGGATGTTCAGCAAACGCGGAACGAGCCGGTGCCGCTGCACCTGCGCAATGCAGTGACCGGGCTCATGAAAGCCGAGGGATACGGCAAAGGGTACAAATACGCCCATGATTATGCCGGGCACTTCGTGGAACAGCAGAACCTGCCTGATTCGATAAAGGATAAACAATACTATTTCCCGAGCGACCAGGGCGAGGAATCGAAGATTGCGGCCAGACTTAAGTCGCTGCGGGAGAAAAAGAAATAGTCGCTTGAAGTCGCCGACTTGTCTCCGATAAAGACCTGACAAAAGTCTGCGCCGCCCGTCTTTATAGGTAAGAGCGAGAGAGGGCGGCAGATTCATGGACGGTTCTGTATATTGCGGCACTATTCAACGGGCGGATTCCCGTGCTAAAGAAACGAGGAGGGATCACCTGAACGAGAAATGCGATAGCGAAACCAAGACCGTGGAATCCGTGATCGCCGATCTTTTCGAGGAGTATTACGACAGGGTCGTGCGTTATATCTATGTCCGGATCAGCGACCAGCCGGAAGCCGAGGACCTGGCGGGAGAGGTGTTTTTAAAAGCTTTGAAATCCATGGGCTCTTACCGGGGCTCGGTTGCGCAGATGCGGTTCTGGATCTTTAAGATAGCGCGCAATATAGTTATCGACCACTATCGCAAGAAGGGCATACGCAAGACCGTTAATCTTGACGATGTAGAGATACCGGATCATTCCAATGTCGAAGAGCTGGCCGAGCGCAGGTTGCAGGTCGGCGAGTTGACGAAGGCTCTGAAACAATTAACCGGGGCGCAGCAGGAGGTAATAGGTCTGCGATTCTTCGCCGGGCTGTCATCGGCCGAGACGGCCCAGGTGCTGGGGAAGAGCAGTGGGGCGGTGAGGGAGATGCAGTGCGATGCCATACGCAAGCTGCGCACGCTGATGTAGATAGGATGAAGGGGGTGTTGTGATGAGAGATGACATAGAAAAAATACTGGACGAATGCATAGACCGCATGAGCGCCGGCGAGTCGCTGGAGGCTTGTCTCGCAAGCTATCCTGAGCATGCCGAGGAAATTCGTCCGTTGCTGCTGGCGGCCGGCGGTATCAGGAATGCCGATATGCCGCCTGTGAATCAGCAGGCCAGAGCGGCGGCGAAGCTCAAGCTTAACGCGGCGTTGGTACAGAGTAGAGAGGAGGCTGGATTTATGCAGAGATTACCTGGTTTATTTGCGTTTCAGAAAGTTAGGGCGATGGCCGCAGTGTCCGTATTGCTTGTCGCGGTTATTGTGGGGGTTAGCGTCTACTCGGTTACGGGGGGAGGGGGAACAACTCCCGGGCAGAATGTAGCTGTGTCTGCCGGCGTCAGCAATTTCCTGTCGCAGGAGGAGTTCGCTAATTATATATTGGCCAATTCGCAGAACACGGGCGGCAACTATTGGAACGGCGGAGTCGGGCTTGGTCTGGAAGGCGAGTGGGAAGATTCCAGCATGGTTCCTGCGCCTGTCTGGGAAGAGAAGGACTATTCGTCGCAAACCTCGGGTGACGGTTATAACCGGGTGTCGGGCACCAATGTACAGGTCATAGGGATAGACGAGCCCGATATCGTGAAGACGGACGGCATGAACATATTCTTCTCAAGGGAAGAATTCTATTATTACTATTACGAGTATGAGTCAATTGCGGGTACGGATATTATGCCGCCGGAAATGAACAGCGGTATCCAGATCGTCGCTGCGAATCCTCCAATCAACATGTCAGTGCTGAGCGAGATCGACAGGAACGGCGACCTGCTGCTGTATGAGGACACGCTTGCGGTCTTCACCTGGGACGGCATCTACGGTTACGATGTGTCGGATCCGCAGAATCCTGTGAGCAAGTGGGAGATTACGCTTGACGATTACACCAGCGTGGTTGCGGCCAGGCTGTACCAGGGCAAGATATACCTGGTGACGCAGACCTGGGTCTACGCCTACGACCCGCTGCCGATAAGACCGATGGAGGTCAACGGCCAGTCCGTGGAACTGAAGTATACCGACATATACTATCCGGTGATGCCAGTAGATACAGACAGCACCTTGAACGCCATGGTTTTCGATATGGGGAGCGGCAACCTCGAGGATACGGTATCCTTCGTCGGCGCCTCGTACTCCTCGACGGTATACATGTCGGGCAGCGCCATATATATCGGTTACTCCTACTGGGAGGACGAGACTCCGTTCGTCATAGATTTCTGCAGGGAGAGACTGCAGGGGATAGTGCCGGATTCCGTTATCGCCAGGATCAATCTGCTGGATACATATGATATCAGCGACGCGGCCAAGATGACCGAGATTGGCGTTATCTTTGAGGAATACCTTAGTTCATTGAGCGGCGATGAGATGGCGCAGGTGCAGGACAATATCGGGAATGCGATGGATGATTATTTCGCCGAACACATGCGGGAACTGGAGGGAACCGGCATCTTAAAGATATCGCTTGACAGCCTCGACGTGACGGCTGCGGGCGGCGTGCCCGGAACATTGCTGAACCAGTTCTCGATGGATGAGTACGACGGTTATCTCAGGGTGGCGACCACTGTGGGGGGCATGTTCGGGTTCAGCGGGTTCTGGGTCAGCGGCGGGAGCGCCAACGATATATATGTGCTGGACGGCGACCTGAACATCGTCGGCTCCGTCATGGACCTGGGCCTCACCGAGCAGATATACTCGGCCAGGTTCATCGGCGACAAAGGATACATCGTCACGTACAGGCAGGTCGACCCGTTCTACGTGCTTGACCTGTCCGATCCGACCAATCCACAGCTCAAAGGCGAGTTGAAGATACCGGGATATTCCTCATACATGCATCCGATATCGGGGGACAGGATGCTGGGCATTGGGGAGGAGGACTGGCAGGTGAAGATATCCCTGTTCGACGTGCAGAACCCGGAGCAGCCTGCGGAGCTGGGTAAGTACATACTGGACGACTACTGGTCCGACGTGCTGAGCACGCATCATGCCTTCCTGTTGGACGAGGCGCACGAGATATTCTTCCTGCCGGGAGATGACAGCGGCTACATCTTCTCCTACGCCGGCAATACCCTGGAAATCGTGATGGAGGTCAGCGACATACAGGCGACAAGGGCCATTTACATAGATGACAACCTTTACGTGATAGGCGACGATAAGATAGTCGTGGTCGATGAGCTTACTTGGCAGGTCGTGAACGAGCTCGAGTTCTAAAGTCGCAAATCGACGGATAACAATAAAGCCCTTCGTAGCTTCGCGCCGCGAAGGGCTTTTCATTTGCGTCGTTCGACAGCCGTTCTTTTTAGAACGTCTTTCTGTTCCTGTATACCCGTCAGGCTTTTTTCGCAGAATATCCTGTTGCCGGACATATCCGTCTCGCAATAGTACATAGCGGTCGATATGGTCGACGGCGTGGGTGTGAATATCTGCACCTGTTCCGGGATCAGCTTTAAACGAGACGACATGAATGTCCTGAGCGCCCGCATGTGCTCCGGGGTGCAGCCGGGGTGCGCGGCGATGATGTAGTAGGTCAAATACCGTCGACGGCCTGACTTCTCGCATGCTTTGTCGAACAGCGCCTTGAATGCCATGAGCGATGAGATGGAAGGCTTGTTCATCAGTGACAGGACTTCGTCCTCGCAGTGCTCCGGCGCGAGCTTGAGCTGGCCGGAGACGTGATGTTTAACCAGTCCGTCGACGTAGCTTTTCCCGTTTTCCCCGTCGGCGACCACCATGTCGTGGCGGATGCCGGAAGAGACGAAGACCTTCTTAACCTTCGGGATCTTCATGAGGTCACTCAGCAGCTTTACCTGCTCTTCGTGTCCGAATTTCAGGTTCGGGCAGATATCCGGCATGAGGCAGTGCTTGCGCTTGCAGCGCCAGCCCTTATCGCATGTGACGCCGTACATGTTCGCGGTGGGGCCGCCTACATCGTGGATGATACCGTTGAACCCCGGCTTCTTTGCAATACGCTCCGCTTCCTTTACTATCGACTGCCTGCTGCGGGAGACGACGCCGCGCCCCTGATGTACGGCTATAGAGCAGAAATTGCAGCCACCGAAACATCCGCGGTGCGTGGTTATCGACTGTTTGATGGTTTCCAGCGCTCTGACCTCGCCCGTTTTGTAGTAAGGGTGCACGTCGCACTCGAAATCAAGGTCGCATATCTCGTCAAGCTCATCGGTCGAAAGCAACGGCTGCGGCGGGTTATGGATGAGATATCGCTGGCCGTGCTGCTGGATAAATTCGGTGTTCGCATCGTCGATTTTCTCATGGAACAACCTGGTCATGGACATGAAGGATTCTTTGTTCGTCGAGGTTTCTTCAAATGAAGACAGCCTTGTGTATTTGTCGACGGGATTCGGCGAGATGTAACATATGCCTTTGAGCTGCTTCCAGTCGGCGCCTTCAGCGAGCGTCCGTGCAAGCTCAACGATTGTTTTCTCGGCCATGCCGTAGGCCAGGATGTCAGCCTTTGAATCGAACAGGATGGAGCGGCGTACGGCGTCGTCCCAGTAATCGTAGTGAGCGATGCGGCGTAAGCTAGCTTCGATGCCACCGATAACGATGGGGACGGTGTTCTTGAAATGTTGTCTGATGAGATTGGTATAAACTATCGTGGCGCGATTCGGCCTTACGTTGATGCCGCCCGGCGTGTAGTCGTCCTGCCTGCGGGGCTTCTTGACCGGAGTGTAGTTAGCCACCATCGAGTCGATGCATCCCGCAGTAATCCCCCAGAACAGGCGCGGCTCCCCCAGGCGCTTGATATCGTTCCCATTCGCTGTCGACGGCTGGGCGATGATCGCGGTCTTGAATCCGTGTTTAAGCAGGTACTTGCCGATTACGGCGACGCCGATATGCGGGCCGTCGATGTATGTATCGCCTGTGACCAGTATGACATCCGGCCTGTCCCAGCCGAGCGTTTTGATTTCTTTTTCAGTGGTCGGTAAAAACATAGCTTCTATCCTATCAAAAGGATAACCAAGTTGTCCGGCAATATCAAATTGAGAAGCAGGGTGTATTTTACATGGCATGTAATATAATATATGAAATAGATATCAGTTTACGTTGGCGAGTATATTGTCTGCGTAGATGTAGAGGTGATTATGAATAAGAAAATCTATAATAAGCTTATAGAGGTGGCTAAGAAGAACACAGTTATCTACGAAAGCGATCTTGCCAATGCAGCCGGCATGAATTTGAGCCTGCCCCATGAGCGGCGCGAGCTGGACAGGCAGCTCGACGAGATAAACAGCTATGAGCGCGAGCAGGGTCGTCCGGTGCTTTCGGCCGTGATTATTCAGAAAGACAGCCATATGCCGGGACGACACTTCTTTGAGTTTTGCAGGGATATCGGCTTACTCAAGAGTGAAGACGAAGACGAATTTTATATAAAGGAACAGCGCAAGGTCTACGTCTTCTGGGCTTCGCAGTAGCTATACGTAAACTACGCCGGCTTTGCATCTGCTGTTGGGACACGGCTTGACGCCGGTGCCGTTACACACCCTGCATTTTTCATTCGGTTCGGCGTGCGGGTCGATAAGCTTATGAACGGTCCTTGTGCCTTTTCCGCCGCAGAATCTACATGTAACAACGCCTTTACCACCGCAGTTGCCGCAGGTGCAGTGACCCAGTCTCGATAATGACATATTATGCCTCTATATATTTCAGAGTTTTCTGATTATAAGTAACAGAAAATTGAAGTAATTTACTACAATGCGGAACGTTTGTCAATAGGCATTCGGTAATTCTGTGGCTAAGGCAGTGGGTCTTTTCGCGGGTTTTGCGGGGTGGGACGGTCGCCGGGATCAGCTATGTTGCAGCTATGAAAAAGCGTCCCCGGCGCGACTCGAACGCGCGACCCACTGCTTAGAAGGCAGTTGCTCTATCCAACTGAGCTACGGGGACGTCTGCTATCGAATTTTAGCACCTGCCTAGTGCTGTGGCAAGTAATCTAGTACTGATAACGATGTGCGGTATCAGGCTGCTATATCCTGTAAAGCGCGTTCGTAGGCCTTATATGTACTGTCGTCGAAGAGCACGAATACGACCTCTTGCAGCGATTCATCGTGTTTCAGAAAATCGATGACTGTGTTGATAGCGATCTGCGCAGCCTGCGCCAGCGGATAAGAGTAGACCCCGGTGCTTATCGATGGGAATGATATAGTCTTCAACTTGTTGTCGACCGCTGCTTTAAGGCTCTCGCGATAGGCACTGGCGAGCAGTTCAGGCTCGTTGGACTTGCCGCCATGCCATATCGGGCCTACGGTGTGAATCACGTGCTTCGCTGGCAGATTGCCGCCGGTGGTGATTACCGCCTTGCCCGTCGGCAGTCGCCCGCTCTTGGCGACGATTTGCTTGCACTCATCGAGTATAGCGGGGCCTCCCGCGCGGTGGATCGCGCCGTCCACCCCTCCTCCCCCCATCAGGCTCGAATTAGCTGCGTTGACGATGGCGCCGGTGGACTGTTTTGTGATGTCGCCCTGGATGAGGGAGAGAGTGGTTTTGTTGATTTTCTTGTTCAGCATAATGCTAATCAACCCCCTTTATCCCCCAATCATGGGGGAAGAAAAGTAAATTAGGGGACACCCCTAAAACCCCGGCAGGAGATTTCTCCTGCACCTCGTATCTTAGCTACCCTCTCTTTAGCAAAGAGAGGGTCAGGGTGAGTTCGCATCCGTCATTGCGAGGAATCCTTCACATTAATTCTATCATGGAAGGATGACGTGGCAATCTCGTCGTAGGTCAACCCCCTGACCCCCAATCTTGGGGAAGAGAAAAAGAATATGGGGGACACCCCCATGTCCCCCGGCAGGAGATATTCTCCTGCGCCACTTTTTAGCGTTCGACTACGGGATTTTCTGAAAAGAAAAGAGGGCTCGATGTACCGCACCAAGCCCTCTTGCTAACTTCTTTAGGTGCCGACGATTGCGACGCCCACCACGCTCCATGGCGGGTATCCGCCCATGTTGTGGGTTAGCGCCAGCTTTGGATCCTTTATCTGACGGTCGCCGGCCTTGCCCTGGAGTTGCTTGTAGCACTCGTACATCATCCTGAGACCAGAGGCTCCGATGGGGTGCCCGAAGCACTTGAGGCCGCCGTCGGGCTGTACCGGCAGTCCGCCGGTGATATCGAAGAATCCGGATTCGATATCTTCCTTGACCTTGCCGCGCGGGCTGAACTGCAGGTCTTCCATGGTCACCGCCTCGGTGATGGAGAAGCAGTCGTGTACCTCGGCCATGCTGATCTCCTCGCGCGGGTTCTTAATGCCGGCTTCCTTATAAGCGCGCTGTCCGGCGCGGAAACCGGTCTCAGCGTGCGCGTAATCGTAATCGGTATACCACATGTCCTCGCCTGAGGCCGCCGCGATGGTGCAGCCCTTGATGTAGACCGGGTTTTTGCAGGCCTTCTTTGCATCCTCGGCGCGCATCAGTACGGCCGCAGCCGCGCCGTCGCTAACGCCGCAGCAATCAAACAGGCCCAGGGGCCATGCGATTATCGGCGCGTTGATGATGGCGTCCAGCTCAACGGCTTTCTTCAGGTGCGCCTTGGGATGCTTCGAACCGTTCTGGTGGCTCTTCCAGGTGACCCTGGCGATCATCTTCTTGCCTTCCTCCGGTGAGAGGCCGTAAACGGCGAAGTACCTGGTGGCCATCATGGCGTATACGCCGGGTCCGGACGCGTTGGGCGCCCAGTACTGCTCGGCGGGCGGTCTCATATCCGGCAGTCCGCCGTAGCCGACGTCCTTGAGCTTCTCCATGCCGACGCACAGCGCGACATCGATAGCTCCGGAGGCCAGCGCGTAGGTGGCGCCGCGTATAGCCTCGGTGCCGCTGGCGCACAGGTTCTCGACGTGGGTTACAGGTATATAAGGGAGGTGCAAAGTCTGAGCCAGCTGTATGCCGCTGAGGCCCTGCATCGGGTAAAGAGTGGAGAACCACGCGGCGTCGATGTCCTTCATCTCGACTCCGGCGTCCTGCATGCACTCCTGATAGGCGTCGATTATCAGATCGGGCCCGCTCTTATCCCACAGCTCGCCGAACCTGGTGCAGCCCATTCCGATGATTGCAACTTTATCTTTAATGCCCTCTGCCATTTATCGTCTCCTTTACCCCTGAACGGGGGTTCCTTTCCAGCCATAGCCGACGTAGCCGGGGGCTTCCCATCTCTTGCGGAACGTCATCTCTACAGGCATATTAACCTTGAGTTCTTCAAGGATACAGTCGCTGAGATTGAACATGGCGCGTCCGCCGCCGTCGAAGTCGATCATACCGTAAAGCTCCGGCGGTGTCGGGGAGAATGCCAGGTTGTCTCCGGTGTAGGTGAACAGTTTTCCTTTTTTATCGGAGAAGCGGCACTCTTCCATCTGGTCGATGACCTTGCACTTGGGGTTGATGCACACCCGCTGCGGCGGCCATTGCGGCGTGCCGCAGGCCTTGCACTTTGTGCCGATCAGTCCGAAAAGTTTCTTGCGGTCGCGCCAGAGTATGGTTGCCGAAGTTTTGAAGAACTCGTCGCCGCGACCAGCGGTATCGATGGTAATCACGTTGCGGAAGGTGACCATCTTCTCGTAGCTCTTGAGCTCCGTCTTGTGCTCCATGTGCTTCTTCACGCCCTTGCGCGGGGCCAGTTTGGTGATCTCTTCAGTCACCTCGAACAGCAGCACGTCGCCGCCGTTGCCGTAGCTGGCCACTATAATCTTGTCGCCCGGCTTTGCGTCTTCCAGCGCCGCCACCAGCATGAGCAACGGGTTGGAAGCGCCGCTCAGTCCCACCGTGGTGAACATGTGGTCCTGAAGCTGCTCCGGGGTGAAGCCAAGCTTCTTGCCAATGGCGGGATGCTGGCGGTGGTACATGCCGGGGAAGCAGACCTTGGAGATGCTCTCGGGCTTGAGGCTGTACTTCTTCATCAGTCCGCCGATAGCCTCGCCGACGAACTTGCCGTAGCCCTCGTCGCGCACCCATCGGTCTTCCCAAATGCGGGTGAACCGCTCGCCGTCGGGCCGCCAGTGATCCATGAAATCGTATGTTATTGAGTGTGTTCCAATGAGGTTGGCGATGACCTTATCCTTGCCGATAAGGACGGACGCAGCCGCGTCGCCGTATATCTCCTCCTGGAAACTTCCCGCAGGTCCTATCCTGCAATCCGAAGCGCAGACCAGTACGTTGTTTGCCGTTCCAGCGGCGACCGCGTCGCACGCGGAAATTGTGGCTGTTGTTCCCGCTTTTACCGAGGCAGTGAAGTCGGCGGAACGTACTTCAGGCTTAAGGTCGAGAGCGGTGGCGATTATGCCCGCGTTCTGTCTCTCCTTGTACGGTGCCGTCGTCGTCGCCAGGTAAAGGCCGTCGATCTTGCTCCGGTCGATGCCCGTCAAGCAGTCCATTCCCGCATTGACGGCCATGCTGAGGCTGTCTTCGTCATAGTTAGCTACTGCCTTTTCCCCCGGTGTTATCGTTGCCTGGTTGATAAAACCGATAGTCCAGTAAATGGTCATTCGGTTGATACGATGCCAGGGTATGTAGGCGCCATAGGCTGTGATACCGACCATCTAACGCTCCTTTCTTGTAGAGGTTCGTATAAAAGATACTGTTTTTGGGGCCTTTCTGTCAAGCTGAAACCGTAGCTGGAAAGCCCTGCGCGAAGCAATTTGGTTTATAGCTGGGGTACGAAGGAAAAACGTTTGTCGCAAGCCGGAGCGGGAGGTCGTAACTCTGATCGACATAACGCAGAAGAAGCTATCCTATAATGGCGTGAACGATTGTGGAGTTAATAGTATTCCGCTCTAATCGCGGGAAAAGACAATCACGCAGGCGAATAACAGGAAACCAACGCCCAGTCCGATGAACATGCCGGGGACCAGGCTGTCCACCGCAAAACCGACGCCCATGCCGATGAATAGTCCCGCGGGGATGAACAGGCCGCTGGCTCCCTTTTTGCCGGACTTCTTGGGATTTTGCGCTTCAGACATTTTCCGCCTCCTTCAATTCATGAACAACATTTATTGCTGAAAGTAAGATGATAGACCAATCATTTCCAACTAGTCAATTGGGCCCCTTCCGTTATCGTCCGCCGATACAAGGATGCTCACATTGCCGGTGCCCGCTTCGATGAAGTCCGTTGCATTAGTTGCTAAATTACTATTGAGTCTGGTTTGGAGTTCCTTAAGGATAATATTAGTTTTTCACTTCGGAATCTTTTTTCTCCGATTCCTTCTTCTCCAACTCTCGTTGGCGCAGCATTGAGAAGTAGTTTTTCCTATCGAGGATAACAAGGATAAGAGGGATTAAATAGATTAGAGTCCAAAAGATAAGCATAATGAGAATCTCAGAATAATTAACAGCATCTTCAGAATACTTTGCAAAGTCTATTGATTCGTATAAATAAATTCCTATAGGGCAAAGAGCAATAATAGAAAGAAGAGTCACAACAATTATCCAAGACCGCTTACTTCTTTTTAATAGAAAAAAGCTCGAGGCAAAGTAGAAGATACTCCCAATAAACAGAATCAATGCAATAATAATTGCTTGTTTAAGTTGTCCCGTATTGAATGAAAAATAAAACGAATAAGGCGACCATATTAAAAGAAAGATTATCAAAGCCGCTCCTATGATTATCAGCCACCACACTGCAATCTTGGTTTTAGTCGGGAGCTTGGCTTTATTCATACTCACACCCTCGCTTTGTGTCATCTATTTAGGCTGTTACTTTCAGTGTAAAATATCACATATAGCACCATGTAACAATAACTATGCATGCGGCATCTATTGGGTAAAATGCAATCGATGCCGCACATACTTGCAGTTCTCTCTATCCTACAATTCACCGAGTTCTTTTACTCGTTAGTGATAGTCACCTCGATATAATCCGTCCATATACCGCAATTCCAGGAAAGGCCGCTTCTCTGGGCACAGGCAAGTATATACAGGTTTCCTGTTGCATCTATGTAGTTCGAGCAATTAGCCACGATGTTATCGATCCAGGTCACGTCACTGGTTGTGTTCTGTTGATTATGAAGCTGTTCCCATGCACCGCTTGATGGGTTCCATATCTTAAGGGTTGTATAGTAGATCGTTTCTCCGATGGTGCCGTGCCCCTCCCACTTGAGGCCGATGTTACTGATGGCGGACGGGCTTTCCGCGATGTTGAACTTGAAGAGCTCGCAGTTCCTATCAAATGCGCAACAGCCTAGATCATGAGAGATGCTCGATAGCCATCGCGAATCATCCGAGGCGCTGAGTGCGGAATAGACGGATGCTCCGCCTTCGATGTAGCCGTATGAGTTAGCAAGGTCGGCCGGTGTCGTGGGATGGCCGCCGTTCCAGTCTATCATATGCACATGTCCTTCCCAGCACCACTTGTTCGTGCCTCCGCCGCTGGCGAAGGTGTATGTCGTTGTGGACGGAGACGCCGGAGTATTCGCGGCATTCACGTTCAATGCTATGTAATCCGTGAATATACCCTCGGTATCTTCGGTCAGCCCTCTCCCGTCATCGTCCGCCGACACAAGGATGCTCACATTGCCGGTGCCTGCTTCGATGAAGTCCGTCGCGTTAGTGGTTATGCCGCGGTCATAAGTCTGAAAGATTTTACTGCCGGGGCTGGTGACATCTACAAGGGTATGCCATGAGCCGGTCTGGTAATTCCATATCTTGAGTTTAGTGTGGTATATCAAATCACCGTTGTCGCCGTGTCCCGTCCATGTGATCGAAAGGTTTGAAACGCCGGCTCTGTCCTGGGTTATTGTATATACAAACAATTGTGAGTGTTCCCAGGGCAACGGGAGCGATTTGTAGCCGGTTTGCCGCCAGTAGCTGGAATCATCGGCGCTTATCCGTGAGTATATGGAGCCATCGGCGGTTACAAGGGGATACGAATAACTGCCGAAAAAGTCGGCGGGGCTTGTGGGATATCCGCATCCGTACCATTCCAGGAAGCCCCATGTCCTTCCCCATGCCGACAGCTGCGGCTTGATGATAAACGTTACCGAAGCCGCTGCGACATTGCCGGAGCTGTCGGTGACTGTTACAGTCATCGTATGTCCTCCCAGTGCCAGAACGGCTGGGTCGATGTTTTCGCCATCAATGGCGTTGCCATCGAGCGTGATTACTACATCCGGTGTCTGATCGCAGATATCGACGGCCGTGTAGGTTACAGCTATCGGCCCCTGCGTGTTGATGTATATGCGGCCGTCCTCCGGTGAAGCAATGCTTACCTCCGGCGATATAGTATCAGTTACAGTAACTGTCATTGTGTCGGTACCGACGCCGCCGTCGTCATCTGTCACGGTCAGCGTCACCATGTATATTCCGGGATCGCAGTATGTATGCGCGGGAGAGAGCGTGCCCGAGTCGCCGGCGCCGTCCCCGAAGTCCCAGCTGATTGTATATGTATCAGGGATGCCGGGATCGGTGAAGCTTCCGCTGAAAGCTACCTCGGTGACGCAGCACTCGGCGTTCTGGTCCGGGCCCGCGTCAACTGTAGGCGCGACATTGTTCACGGTCACCGTCGTCGTGGCGAAACCCGTCGTTCCCTCGTCGTCGGTAACTTTCAGGCCGATGTTGCCGCTATAGTCGTCCGTCCAGGTGTTCTGTATTATTGCTCCCTGGGCATCGGAGAAATCGCCGTCGCCGTTCAAATCCCACTCGTAACTGACTATCGAGCCGTCTGGGTCATATGAAGCGGAGCCGTTGAAGGTTATCGCCGAGCCTTCATCTCCCGTGTACGGGCCGCCCGGGTCGGCGATAGGCGCATCGTTCACGTGAACGGTCAGGGTATCGCTTCCAACGCCGCCGTCATCGTCAGTTACCGTTAATGTCACGGTATAATCGCCGCCCGAGGCGTATGTATGAGTCGGCGTCAGAGTGCCCGTTACTACCGGCGTGCCGTCGCCGAAGTCCCATGCGATGGTATGAGTATCGAGCCATCCGGGATCGGTAAAGCTGCTGTTGAAGTTGATCGTTGAGCCTATGGGCACATCCTCCATGTCCGGCCCGGCATTTACTACAGGCGCGACATTGGCTATCGTCGCGGTGGTCGCAGCCGTGCCAATCGCACCGTTATTATCGGTGACGGTAAGTGTCACGGTGTATGTGCCGTTGTCACCGTATGTATGAGATGGAGCAGTCCCTGTTACTGTCGCTGTGCCGTCGCCGAAATTCCAACTGTAGGCAGTTATAATCCCGTCAGGGTCGTGGGACATGCTGCCGTTGAACGTAATGGCAGAGCCTTCATTGCCGGTGTAAGGTCCTCCGGTGTCGGTGACCGGAGGATGGTTGACGTGGACTGTAAGTGTATTAATGCCGATTCCTCTGTCGTCGTCGGTGACCGTCAGTGTCACCGTGTAGCTGCCGCTAGAGGTAAAGGCGTGCGTGGGTGTCAGTGTTTCCGTTACCGTGGGTGTCCCGTCTCCGAAGTTCCATTCTATGGTGTGGGTATCCAGGACTCCGGGATCGGTGAAGCTGCCATTAAAGCTTATAGTTGAGCCAACGAGTACGCTCTCGATATCCGGGCCCGCGCTGACTGTCGGCGCGACGTTATTTATCGCGACCGTTGTTGCAGCGGTGCTCGTAGCGCCGCAGTCGTCTGTTACTCTTAGGCCGATGTTACCGGAATAGTCATCCGGCCAGGTATGCTGTACCACTGTGCCTTGAGCGTCCGAGAAGTTTCCGTCCTCGTTCAAGTCCCACTCATAGCTGACTATTGTTCCGTCCGGGTCGTAAGAACTGCTGCCGTCTAATTCTATCTGTGAACCCTCGTTACTTATATATGGCCCACCTATGTTAGATACTGGCAGCCTGTTTATTATTTCAAAAAGCTGGCTATCATAGTAAGGCAGGTAGTCCGTATCACCGTCAAAGCCGTACTCGATGTAGTAGTACTGGCATGGGATTTGGTTGAGCGTGAGAGAGGCTGTTGCTATGCCGTTGTAATCGGTCACGGCCGATACGGATTGGTTTCCGATCGTGAAGTTGATGGTTTTACCGGATAATCGGCTGCCGTTTTCAGTGGATAGGGTGGCTGTTAAGTTGACCGTGTCAGATTTGAAACCGCTGAGGGCTCCGGTATAGCTGAGGTTGGTAGCCGTTCTTTCTTTTACTTCGAATATATAAAGGTCAGCGGGAATTTCTTCCATAGAAATATTCTGTGCCAATGTTATTGGTGTATAGCCCCACTTATCTTCTGTCGGTGATGCTGTGAGAGTAAACGTGTCTGTGTTGTTTGCAGTGGACCATGGTATAACCTGTATTGAATAGTTCCCAAGCTTCCGATCAGGAATCCAAACTACGTTACAAGAGGAACTATTCCCATTAATGTCGTATTCCTTTGTTATATACATTGCTCCCGGTATTTGGTTTACATCTTTGCTTATCACAAGGCCATCAGGATCGGTAACAACCATATCCACGGGGCAGTCAGCCCTATAAGTTACAGCGTGGAATAAGTCTTCATCATGGTTTATGTTAGTTTTATCGTTTGGGTCTAGCTTGACGATTTGGACCCATGGCACATTTAAGTTGCCTGGTATTGTGACACAGGGCATAACGAAGTTTACCTGGGGAGAATACGGCTGTCTAAAGATCACCCACTTCGTTATAGCCATACGATCACTCAGTATATAGTCCTGACCAAGGAAATGACCTGAATCACCTGGATGATGATGCCCTGAGAACTGTATTGCTAGATAGTCTTTGTAGAACCACAGTGTTTGTGCTATAGTGTCCTTTTCTCCAGCAGAAAAACCCATCATTTCTTCTTCTATATCACCTACTGGCCAATATGTACCAGTATAAGGGCCTTCAAATGGGTGATGTGACAGGATTATGACATTTTTCCCGTTATCTGTACTGTTTACATAGTTATAAAGATGTTGGGTAAACCAATTCCATGTTCCCCCTTCAAAGCTATGTAGATCGCCTTCAGGACCAACACCTGGATTGCGGTTACCAGGCCAAGGGATAAAGGGAGCATGATTCCTGGTGTTGAAATCCAACCCTATGAAGTGGAAACCGCCGTATTCAAATTCAAAGTTTTGGAAGTAGCTGTAAAAGTTAGGGCTTGTCTCAGTATTCAGTATAGGTATAGGCTCTTTCCAAGATGAAGGTAGTCCTAAATCGTCAGCGAAATTTTGATAAACATCATTCCACATGTTGCTATTGAAATAGTCGTTGAAGTATATATCTGGACCGTCCCCATTGGTTATCGGATAAGGGGCTTCGGTATCACCAGTATAAGGCCAGATATCATGGTTGCCTATTATAGGCAACCATGGCACAGATAAAGTATTTAAAATATCAATAGCCGCCTGCATCTCCGATAGTTCCGCACTTGAAGTAATATCGCCTAAAACTGCGACAAATTTGATTTTATCAGTGTTAACTCTTGCATTTATTTTTTGTACCGAACTCATTAAGTTTTGAAGTTGCTGGTTCTGAATATCTTCATTAGAACCATAAGAACCATTGTCATTCCATCCAGGATATCCGAAGTCATTGTCAGAATCACTTTCTCCAACATGCAGGTCCGTAATGATAGCAAATGACCAGGGCGTTGCAGTGGGCGTAGGTGTGGGTGTAGGAGCCGGCGTTGGCGTAGTTGCCGCGCTTTCTGTGATGAAGTGCTGGATTGAAGAAGATGTAATGGAGCCGCAGTCATTGACTGCTTCGATCTTCCAATAGTAAGGCGTGTTATAGGATAGCGGTTTCGTTACGGAGTACTCACTGCTAAGAATGTATGCGGCATATAATGAAAGATAATTTTCATTAGTTCCTAAATATAGGTCGTAATATTCGACGTCACCTGAGGCGGACCAGTCCAGATCCGGAGTGGTATCAGTGGTCTCGCCGTCGATCGGGCTGTAGAGCACAGGTTTGGTAGTAGTTGGACAGGGGGAAGGTGTAGAGGTGGGGGTGGGGGTCGGGGTTGGTGGGGTGTCTTGTGTGTATTTTATTTTAAGATAAGGCCAGTATCCATCTCCTTTCATATAATCCCAGTAATCGAACTGGTCGCCATTTCCAAAAGTAGGGGGCTGACTCAATCTATCAGCATTAGACATCAAACAGAATTTAGTGATATCTCCCGGGTGGATCAAATCGTAAGAACCCCTCATTCGGATGGAGCAATAGTCTGTAGTACACCATGACGATGCTCCTATACTCCCGAAAGGAGTCTGTTCAGCGCCAATATAAGGCACTCGATTGAAGTCCGATGCTCTTAAGGGAATATGAGGATATTCGGGCTGTTCTTTGTCATTTTGTGCGGATAACACAAACAGATCGGCACTTGATAACTGGGGTCCCTCAATGCCGTACAAATATATCCAGGCACCAGTTATTGTAATATCCTGTGGCAGTTCCTGTGTATTGAAGTACAGGAATCCTCTCATAATTTGATAGTCTGAATAGGTTTGTCCGTCAGTTCCTATATAATTGCTCATATCTTGTCCGGCGGACGCCCACATATAGTTTTCAGATCCGCCGTGTTTTGTATTGATATGAAGAGTAATTTCGGCCCCGAGGTTGCCCGTTCCATCATCGGCGTGTGCCGATTCATAGCTGGTAGGATGGTAACTTTCGATGAATCCGTTGTAATCCGTGGAATAGTAAGGAAAGGTTGGATCAACAGTTACCGGGTATGCAGCGCCATGAAACTCGCTGGCGTTTACTAACTTATCATCGCTTATATTCAAGGGATTACGATTTGCATCATAGGCAAAAGGCTTATTATCCCATGAGAAATTTCCGGTCTTCAGGGTGTTAGACTGAATTTGTATGTCGCCGTTAGGGTCCGTATCGAATACGTATGTCTCGGATAGAGCTCCTTCTATGATCCTGATTCTCCGTACGCATATGCCGTAATCCCATTCAATGGTGTTGTTGTGGTAGTTCTCATTTTCAGGGTCGGTTTCTAGGAGTACGGCATCTCCTATTACCGGGACGGGAGTATTATTGAGGAGAACGGTCGGATTCCAGATCATCTCCTCCCCGTCTTTCCCTGTGGTCGCAATTGTCCTGCGGACGCTTAAATTAAAGATGTTAACTCCGGCATGCCACTTGCCGTTCTCCGAATCCCAGTAGAATTGCGGATCGATCTTGGTTACCAAATCCGGCATGTATATGGGTGCCGATTCAATGGTGGCGGTATACTCGTAGACCGTCCCGCTGGGTATAACTGTCTCTCCGACAGCATTTGTATAAGGACCACTAAACGTATTTGTAAGTACTACCTCCGTGTTCTGGTTTAGAACGATTATACCGGGTTCAGGTTCTTCAGCCGCGGCACTTTGAGGATTTGTCAAAGGAATAGAAGCTGCCACAGCCATAGAGCTTACGATCAAGATGATAGCTAGGACTGTGAATGCCAGACCTTTCATCGAATACCTCCTAATTATCTTTTCAACAATAAAAAAAGCTTTCCTCTCTCAGAGAAAAGCTCGCAAATGCTCAACCGGTCTCCGGCAGCCCAGCCATCCTTCCTCGTTCAGGACCTGCGGCTTTGCGTCCCCCGATTCCTCGGGGTTTGCCTTTCTCGGAAATTAATAATAGCTTAGTGGGTTATTTTAAAATTATCCTGCTGGGTAATAATATTATCATGCGGTGTTACGGCATGTCAACAGTTCTTTTTGGGGATGTTTGTGTTGCTGCTATTGACTATCGTCTAGTCAGAAGGCTGCATGTAGTGCTCAGTGACAAAGGGTTATAACGGTGGTGGATGATTAATATGTATTGACATACTTTATTTCCTGAATTAAAGTGATACTATCTTATGTATCATCATTTGACTCTTATAGGTTTTATTTAGAAGGTTATGCGCTAGAGTAGTTCTTGGAAATGCTGGAGAGTAAATAATGGAGAACGAATGCGAGAAATTAGTTGATGTAAGGGGAAGAGGGAAAAAAACTGCGGGTGCCATTTTGCTTGCGATAGGGATTGCGTTTCTTGTTATTGGCATTATTTTTAGTGTTGGTGCACTATCATCTGGGGGGGGGGAATTGGACCGAGCATTTGGAATGGCATCAGGTTTTGTTGCATTTAGTGCGTTTGTACTAAGTTGTCTCTTCATGCTAATAGGATTAATCTTGTACTTCGTAGGCAGAAGCCAGTCCAAGAGACAGAAGAATCAAAACATTCCCCATGCTTAGTAATAAGCTCCTTTAAATTGTCCGCCTAAACAAACTCCTGTTATAATCTTCATCGTGCATTGCCGCTCAATATATTTCTGGAGGCTGCTATGCTGACTAAGAAACTCAGTGAAGTGGAGAAAAGTATACCCCAGATGCAGGGCGCCGAGGGCGTTCACAAGCAGGTCCCGCTCTCGGTGAAGGACGGGGTCCCTGTGTTTTCATTCCGTGTATTCACCATTGCGCCGGGAGGGCACACGCCTTACCATCAGCACCCGTTCGAGCATATGAACTACGTGATCGAGGGGAGCGGCGTCCTGGTCTCGGCCGACAAGGAACATGAGCTTAACAAGGGTGATTTCGCGCTTGTCCTGCCCGATGAGATGCACCAGTTCAGGAACACGGGTAAAAGCGACCTCGTGATTATATGCGCCGTGCCTAAAGAGTATGAGTGACTGTTAATAGTTACCCTTTGAACTGTCATTCTGAATCTTCCCGCAGAACGATGAAGAATCTCGTCATTTCCTGTTGTCCCCCGATGTTTCGGCCATCGTGTAGGGGCGTCCTTCCGTGGAAGGATCGCCCCTACGATTATCGAACGCCCCCTCGGATGTATCACTTCCCCCTCTTTAATCAAAGAGGGGGATGACAGGGGGAGTTCGTTCAGCGCGTGCAACGAGGAGTGCTGGGAGGGGTGGGGGTGATCCGGTGTCCATGAGAGAGAGCGGACAAAAAATTATAATGGAGTTACTAGGATTATTTAGTGTCTATTGAATCGAACATATCATACTGTGATGGTAATACCGATTCGTCTATAGGCAATTTCCCAGTTAGAGAACCGTTGATTAGAGCAGATAGCTGTAAGCACTTCTGGTAGTTTTTAAAGAACGTGTTTAAATAGTGATAGGGAAAATCATGATTAATGACAGTTGCAGCACTCTCAAGCATCTTAATTGTCAAAGATATTGTTTGTTCTCTAACCTCTTCAAAATTGATTTGTGGATTATCAAACGAATCTGTCGGTAGTAGTTTAAAAACTTCATGTAGAATAAATCTATTACCATGGACTGCTACCAAACGAGCTGTCTGGGTGCGCCTTTCCTTTTCGCGAGCAAGTGCATTATCAACGCTACGTAGTGTTTCAACACAACGCCACATATATCTTGCACTGAGTTTGTCGTTGAATAGTGTTGTATATGGTGGACGCTTAATATCAGACCATAAAGTACTAATTTTCTGTTTTGCGTCAACTGCTAATTGCAAATCTCCGTTCGCGCAAGCTAGAGCTATAGCGGCTTCTTCAAATGCACAACCTTCGTGGGGTGGAGTTAAATCGCCACCCTTATATGCGTAAATCTTGTTTTCGTCTAATAGAAGATCTTGTCTAAGTCTTTCCTGTAAGGGGTCTAAAGAAGCGAAATCACGTCGTTCAATTTTATTCTGGGTATTTGTTGCAGTAGTTACCTCAATAGAGAAATCTGGTGGACATTCCTCAAGCGAGATAAAACGGACGAGTACACTAGCCTCGTTGAGCTTTTCAGGATAATATTTTGCCATAGAGGCTATACAACCAACTGTTTGAGCTCCGTTTACAATGGAAACACCTTCACAGACGAATAAGCCTACACTTTTATCTGATCCTCCACGTGGCTTTTTCCCTATTTTTTTGCATAGAATTGTAATACCGTTATTAAAGTACCAAAATTCTGCGGGGCTATTTTCTAAAGTATTTTTAATAGATAAGTTGACTTCTGTATCTCCTTTGAATTTCCGTAAATTACGAGCCAATAGGCGGTTGTTATTTGCTTCGTACCATTGAGCTATTTCTACAGCTGGTACTTGGCCATAGTAGGCAGTATAGGGTTCTTTTATAATGCCCCAGTGGTAGAGGGTAACATCTATATCGATAGTGTTCCCTTGTAAACATCCAGTTATTACATCCAATAGCTGCTTTTGGCTATATAGTTTTAATGATAATACAGTAGTGGGAACGTTCATTTCTGCTAAGTAGTCATCAAGTGGTTGTTTAACAGGTTGTGACAGGTCTTGTGTACCTGTATAGGCTAAAACAAGTTGAAATGTGACATCTGTGTTTTCTAAAGCTTTTGTGATTTCATCTTTTTTTGCGATGACTTTTGTGTTCGAGAAACGATCGAATTTTTCTGTTAAAAGGTCTCGTATTCCCTGAATATATTTTTGTACTTCCCCTACGTTCGGAGTTCCGTTACCAGATGATATCCACTTAGATTGCACAATATATACAATGTCTGTTTCAATATCAAAGTATAATGCGTCGATACCATTGTCACCAAACCCATCAACTATTGAGGCTGAAGCAGTTTTTGTATCAATATCAGCAGCGTGGCCTAATGCGAGCGCTGCTTGACTTCGCGTTAGGAAGTGTTTTTCTAGCTCTTCTTTTGGTCTATTTTGAATATCAGATAGGTCTATTATCCCGCTGTAGGTTTTTTCAAGAGCAGTTTTGATGCGGTTTACATGAATTTGGCTCAAGTTCCTTCTCCTGTTTAATTAAACCAAATACAATTTAATACCGTACTGGCATCTCAATATTTGTATAGTTACCTAACGGCAATTCGTAAATAACCGATCGGGTTTTCCTGATTATACACAGAGGTCTATCAAGTGTAAAGCTGAGGTGAGGCTGACTTCATACTCCCTTACTGGACAAGACGATGTTCTCTTTATTCAGCAATCGCGAGAGATAAAGGATAATCGCCCAGACAACCGCCGTGCCGGCAAGATACCACAGGGCGAAAGCCCATGAGGCTACATTAACGGCTCCCGTGGCCAGCCCTATTGGCAGCCCCATCATCAGCCCGAATCCCAGGATGAAGGACGGAGCTAAGGCTATCTCCGGGTTGTTGGCTATAGCGAAAAGCACCATGAAGGCCAGCAGGCCCAAGAACAGCAGCGGATTGATGATGAAGCCGGTGAGCAGCGCCGGGGCCGGCAGGATGAAATGCCCGGCGGAAGGATTTATCGCGAACAGATTTACCGCCAGCAGCACCAGCAGCGCGGCGATGACGGAGACGGCGTAGCCGGGGAGGAAGACGGCCAGGCATTTGCCCAGCCAGAGGGCGCGGGGGGTGAGTGGGGTGGCCAGCAGGCACTCGATGTTGCCGTTGATCTTCTCTCTGGTTATCGGCAGGGTGGCGAAGGACCAGATGAAGCTGATGAGGATTAGCAGCGGCATGAAGTAGGCGATAAGGCCCGTAATCAGTTCCAGCCCCGGCGCGGCGGCCGCTTCTCCTACCCATTCCTGCTGTCCCAGGACGATGCTGATGCCCGCCGCCGCGGCGATGACGATTAGCACGGACACAATGACTATGATGCGGAAGGCGTTGCTCTGCCGCAGCTCGCGGAAATCCCTGTTAAGGATGATGCTCATCGCTCTCAAGTCTGTCTCCTGTTAAGACTATTGAAGAAGTCTTAATCAACCCCCTAAATCCCCTGTATATTGGTCATCGGGTAGGGGCAGGGCTTGCCCTGCCCGATGGAAGGGCGCAGCGAGCGGCGCCCCTACGTGAACCCCCGGTTCCTCCGGTCCTTCCGCGGAAGGACGCCTCTTTTTCGACAATCTGCTACTGTGAGAGTATTATCCTCTCTTTGGTGAGGCGCGGCCGCAGCAGAACAGCGATAACGCCTATTACTAGGGCCACGCCCAGATTCGCCAGCGCGAACTGCCATGAAGCGGCGTCCAGAACATTATGTACCCCCAGGTTTATCATCAGCGAGGCGAAAACGGGCAGAAATACCTGCACGATAACGTTGCCTGTGGCCGGCTTGCCGGTGAGCCCGACGAGGTGCACCAGCAGACTCAAACTCAAATAAATGAGAGGGGCCGCAAGAAAGCCGCTGACAGCCATCCAGGGGGTGAACAGGAAGCCCACCTCGGGAACGAAATAGATATAGTTGACGGCTACAAGGGAAATCAGTGCCAGGACCTCTCCCAGGATCAGTCCGGGCAGGTAGACGGCCAGGCTTTTAGCTATCCAGATATGGCGTATGTCGAGCGGGGTGGCCAGGAGCGCCGCCATGTTGCCGCGGGACTTCTCGCGCGTCATCGTCTGGAAGGCGAACACGTTCATATTTATTCCAAGTCCGATAAGGCAGGAGCTGTAGACTATAACGGTGAGATAGGTTTCCAGCGCATGCACGTCGATTGGTTCAGCCTCCATCGCGGGAGCTACGGCGAGAAGGCAGAAGGCCGCGACCAGGGCGATGACGCATAAAAGCACCATCGCTATCTGCACGGCGATTATTATCTTCATCCGCATGTTGTTCTTGACGCTGGCGGCGATTATGAGCGATATCTCTCTCATATCGGCTCGACCTCTTTCAGGATGGCGGAATACATCTCTTCGAGTGAAGCTTCCTGCCGCGCTGCCCCCTCGATTTTGACGCCGCGCCCGGCGAGCAGGCTTATGATGTCGGAGATATCGGTGTCCTGCTGCGGGGAGAAGATGAGGCTTCTTTCCGTCTTTTCCCGCAGCCCCAGCCGGGCCATGCCCTTAAGTTCATCGAGCAATGACTGCGGAATCTCCCCGGCCGTCTCTATCACAACGGTGCCGTCGCCCATGCCGCGCCGCAGCGTCTCCGTCTCGCCATACAGCTTTATCTCGCCGCGGTCTATCAGCGCGATGCGGTTGCATATCCTCTGTACCTCGTCCAGGTTGTGGGAGCTGAGGAAGACAGTCTTATTTTTATGGTGCGCCGCGTCGAGGATTATCTGCCGTACCTCTATCTGCCCCGACGGATCGACACCGGCCGTGGGCTCGTCCAGCACCAGCACCTCCGGGTCATGGGTCATGGCCCGCGCCAGCGCCAGCCTCTGCCTCATCCCCTTGGAGTAGGTTCCCACCCTGTCCCCGGCCCTGTCGCTCAATCCCATCGCTTTCAAAAGCTCGGCTATCTTCTTTCCATAGTCAGTCAGTCCGTATATCCGCGCGTAGAACTCCAGGTTCTCCTCGGCCGTCATGTTGTCGTACAGGCCGTCCGGGTCCAGCGCGAAGCCTATCTTCCTGCGGGTACCGCTTTTTGATATGTCCTGTCCCATGATGTCGAGCCTGCCGGAATCGGCCTGGAGCAGTCCGAGAAGTATCCTGATGGTCGTGGTCTTGCCCGCTCCGTTTGGGCCCAGGTAGCCGAAGACATCACCTCTGGCCACGGTGAAGCTTATCCCCTTCAGAACCTCCCGTTTACCTAGGGTTTTCTTAACATTTTCCAGGCTTATCGCTGCATTCATCTGACATCCTCACGGCGTTCGATATCTATCGTATGTCTAAGGCTGCTTGCTCTTTTTATCCTTCATTGTCGAGCCTACTTCACGGAAAAAGTCGGCGGTGCCTTCCATCATCTTCTGCATGATATTGAACGGAGCGATCCAAAGGCCCGTTTCCATGTCGCCAAAAACGAGCAGCTTGTCGCCGGTCTTGATATTGAAATCCTTTCGTGCCTCAGACGGTATGACGATCTGACCCCGTTCACTTACCTTTATCGAACCGTAAAACCTTTTTCCTTCGGGTGGTCCCATATCGCACCTCTATATCGTATGAATTACAAGATATATCTTACTTGTAAGCAATAATTTACCATGGAGTAAAAGGGATGTCAAGAGTGAAATGTGCGGGTTCGATTCCCTCGTTGAACGAAATGTCGTCTCAGTCGACCAGAGTTGCTTCTATGCACTTGAAAGTTCTGTTATAAGTGCCGCTCATTTTGGCATCGACGATTTCGTTCTTTAGCGGCCTGTCGCTGCGGGCCATCACGCGGATGTAGTTGTCCGTGAGCCCGTTCCAGATGCCGGGCTCCACCTCGGTTTCCCAGAGTACCGGCAGCGTCTCATCTTTGAATCGTCGACCGAAGCGTAAAGCGCCCTCCCGTGCCAGCTTCAGCACCTTCCTGCTGCGCTCCTTCTTGATGCGCTCGTCCACCTGTCCCGGCATGGCGGCGGCAGCCGTGCCCGGCCTCTGCGAGTATGAGAATACGTGCAGGTTGGCGAAGGCCATATCTCGACAGAAGTTGTAGCTTTCCTCGAACTCCTCATCCGTCTCACCGGGGAAGCCGACGATAACGTCCGCGGTTATCGAAACATTAGGCATCATTTTTCTGATTCGTATGATAGCGGATTCGTAGTCGGCAATGCTATATGGGCGGTTCATGCGCTTGAGCACGGCCTCGCTGCCGCTTTGCAGGGGCAGGTGCAGGTGGCGGCAGAGCCTCGCGTCGTTCCACAGCCCGAGCAGGCTGTCGGTGATATCGCCCGGACGTAGCGAGGAAAGCCGAAGACGCTTAACATCGGTACGGTCGAGTATGCGTTTTATCAGTGATTCGAGGTCCGGCTCGTACGCCCCGATGTTTGTTCCGGTGAGGACTATCTCCTTGAAGCCGATACGTATCCTCGACTCGATCTCCGCGATGATTTCGTCGACCGGCCGGCTGCGCTCGCGGCCACGCACGTACGGAACGATGCAGTAGGTGCAGTAGTTATCGCAGCCTTCCTGTATCTTCACCATGCTGCGGGTGCGCAGAACATCGCTGACTGACGCTCCGTCCGGTATCTTATGACGATTCAATCTCAGAATCGACGGGAGTTTGTCCTTGGCATCGTTGCCGAGGATCAGGTCGACGCATTTCAGTTTTTTGAGTTCTTCGATGTCCCGTTCGGGATAGCAACCGATGGCGACGACCGTCGCGTCCGGATTGCGCTGCCGCGCCAGCCTTAAAAAGTAGCGCGACTTGCGGTCGGCGACGCCGGTGACGGTGCACGTGTTCAGGATGTAGATGTCGGCGGCGTCGGAAGGAGATACGATTCGGCAGCCGTTTTGCGCAAGTTGCAGTGCCATGGCCTGGCTCTCGGCCTGGTTTAGCTTGCAGCCAAGAGTCTCTATGGCAACGGCGGGAGCCCTGGTCGGCGATGTGTTCATGGATAAATGATAACATAGAAGGCTCTAACTGCGTTGACTATGCTCGCATCGCCTGAGATAATTCATGCGGAGGATACGCCATGAACTGGAACACCAAAATAACGGAGATGCTGAAATGCAGATACCCCATCATCGAAGGGGCTTTCGGCGGGTTCGGCACGTCCGCGCTGGCCGCCCCGGTCTCAGATGCGGGCGGCTTCGGCATGATAACCGCCAGCGCTCTTAAAACCCCGGAGAGGCTGAAGGAAGATATCCGCAAGGCTAAATCGATGACGGACAAGCCGTTCGGCGTCAACCTGTCGGTCGGCGCAAGCGCCTCGATAAACGAGATGCTGGAGGTCGCGTTGGCGGAAGACGTGCCGGCGATTTTCACCGCCGTCTACCGCGCCGATGATATCGGCAAGAGGGTTCATGAGGCGGGCAGGGTGTGGATACATAAGGTGGCGACGGTGAGGCACGCCGTGGCCGCCGAGCGCCACGGTGCCGACGCCATCATCATTGTGGGCATGGAGGGCACCGGATTCAAGAGCGTGGAGCAGCTGCCGACGCTTATAAGCATCACCAACGCCGTGAAAATGATAAAGGTTCCGCTCATCGCCGCGGGGGGCATCGGCGACGCGCGCGGCATGCTGGCGGCGCTGGGCATGGGCGCCGAAGCTGTCTACATGGGCACGCGCTTCATGGCCACCGAGGAATGTCCCATATCGCCGCGCTATAAGCAGAAGCTCGTCGAGTCCCAGCCCTGGGAACCCAAGGTGCGCGACCGCATCCTCAACGTACAGCGTAATGAGCAGTACGAAGAGATACTCAAGATGAAGGGCAAGGTGCCTCAGGACGAGTGGCTCAGGATGGTGGAGAAACACTCCTTCAAGCGCTCGTCGGAGCTAAATATCGACTGGCAGAAGGACTACGACGAGGAGGTGGCGACGCATGTCACCGGAGGCTCGCTGGCCGTCGGCGTCATCGACAGCGTGGTCAGTTGCAAAGTGCTGATCGAAACCATGATACGAGAGGCCGAGGCCATACTGGCTAAAGAGGGCAACATCGGCAAGCTGGTGCGGTAGTCGATACCTGTGTGTCACCTGTAGGGGCGAATATAGTCGAGATTGCCACGTCGCTGCGCTCCTCGCAATGACAGTTCAAGAGAGGCACCCCGATGAATCGGGGACGGGGTTATAGGGGTGTCCCCTATATTTTTTCAAATTCCCCCAAGATTGGGGGATAGCAGGGGGTTGATTCAAAAGGCATCATGTCATCGACAGTATAGGGAGGTGCAATATGTGCGACAACGAAGAACTTGAAATGAGAATAGGAATCATCGAGGACATCGAGGCGATTAAGAAGCTCAAGGCCAAGTACTGGCGCTGCGTCGATAACAAGCTGTGGGATGAACTGCGCGAGTGTTTCACCGAGGACGCGACGCTGGAGTACGGCACGGACAACCCGAAGGGACGCGACGCTATCATCGATTTCCTCAGCAAAAGCACCGGCAACAAGAAAATCGTGACGATTCATCAGGGCCACAACCCTGAGATCGAGATAACCGGCGAGAATACGGCGAAAGGTATCTGGGCCCTTCACGATTACCTTGTCTTCGGCTCGCGTATGTCCATAAACGGATGGGGCTACTACTATGACGAGTACGTCAAGCAGGACGGCAAATGGCGGAAAAAGAGCACAAAGATAACACGACTGCGCGAGGAGTGGAACACGGTCAAATAAAGAAGGTCGAATATGAACTGGAATACAAGACTAACAGAACTTCTCGGCTGCAAGTATCCGATAATACAAGGGGCCTTCGGCGGCTTTGGCACGTCGGCCCTCGCTGCGCCGGTTTCCGCGGCAGGCGGCTTCGGCATCATAACCGGCAGCGCCCTGCGCACCCCTGAAAAGTTGAGGGATGATATAAGAAAGGCCCGTTCGATGACCGGCGCTCCCTTCGGCGTGAATTTCTCCATAGGCATGTGCCCCAACGTGGAGGGCTTGCGAGATGTAGCTATCGAGGAGCGTGTGCCCGTGATATTCACATCGGCCTTCCGCGCCGACGAACACGGCAAACGCATCAAGGAAGCAGGCTTGAAGTGGATACACAAAGTGGCTTCGATTCAGCACGCCATAGCCGCCGAGAAACAGGGAGCGGACGCCGTTGTTATCGTCGGTCTCGAAGGCACAGCCTTCAAGAGCATTTCGCAGCTTCCCACTCTGACCGGCATCACCACTGCGATTAGATCGATAAAGATTCCCATAATCGCTGCCGGAGGCATCGGCGACGCGCGCGGATTCGTCGCTGCTTTGTGCATGGGGGCCGAAGGCGTCTATATGGGAACCCGGTTCCTGGCGACGAACGAATGTCCCGTGTCGGACAGCTATAAACAGAAGCTTGTCGAAGCCAAGCCGTGGGACAGCGAGTACCGCGATCGCGCTCTCACCCCGCCGAAACCGGAAGAGTATGCCAAGCTTATGGGCAGCAAGGGCGATATGCCGCTGGACAAATGGCTCCAGCACCTGGAAAGCACCATGTTCGGTCACAAGCCGGACGGCGAGATCGACTGGGACAGCGGGATAAACGTAGAGGTGGCGCTGCGCATAGCGGGGGGCTCGCTGGCGGTGGGCATGATCGACAGCGTTGTAAGCGTGAGAGAGCTTATCGATACGATCGTGCGCGATGCCGAGGCGATACTGTCGCAACAGGGAAATATCGGCAGGCTCGTGTTTTAGTAGACGTCGTAATCACTTTTTAGCTAGGTGTTTTGTGGTTGTAAGGGCTTGATTAATCAAGCCCCTACGTTCCAACGGCATCTTGGCATTAATAGAGGATTGACCGAGATAGTAGTATCCTATCTACCATATTAGGAGGCGCCAATGTGCGATAACGAAGAACTCGAAATCAGGATCGGTATCCTTGAAGACATCGAGGCCATAAAAAGACTCAAGGGGAAATACATCCGCTGTGTGGACAGGAAGATATGGAAGGAACTGGAGGAATGTTTCGTAGAGGACGCAGAGGCGCATTATGGCGAAAACAATGACTATATAGGAAGGGATGCGATAATCGATTTTCTTGGAGGCTGCCTCAAAGAAGGCGTCGTCACCAGTTCACACGAATGCCACACGCCTGAAGTCGAGGTCAACGCTGATGGTACGGCCAGGGGCGTCTGGAAATTTCACGACTATATAGTGATTAATCAAAAGCCGTTCTTGAACGGCTGGGCCTACTACGAAGACGAATATGTTAAAGTGGATGGAATGTGGAAGATCAAAACTGTAAGCTACACCCGCGACTACCAGGAAACAACAAAGCTGTAATCGGACTTTACTTGTGGAAATCGCATCGCCGGATGAAAGCCCTCGTCAGTCCGGCCGACAGCCTATAAGCTCTCTTTCAACCTCTGCGCCAGCGGGCGCGTCATGCCCGGAACCGCCGCAATGTCGTCTATGGCCGCCTCGCGTATACCCTTCATCGAGCCGAATTTTAGCAGCAGCGCCTTCTTGCGCCTGGGTCCGATGCCGGACACGCCGTCGAGCGCGGATCTCATTGTTTCCTTAGCACTTACCTTATGATGGTAGCCGATAGCAAAACGATGCGCCTCGTCGCGGATACGTTGGACCAGATGCAGCGCATCGGAGTCGCGCGGCAGCACCACGGGCTCATCGATTCCCGAAAGGAATATCTCCTCGTTTTCCTTAGCGATGCCGGCCACAGGAATGTAGTTTACCTCGAGGTTGCTCATCTCATCCAGCGCCGCGTTCAAATGTCCCCTGCCGCCGTCTATTATCACCAGGTCCGGGACCAGACCCCAGGAGCCCTCCGACTGGCCCACCCTGCTGAAACGCCTTCTCAGTATCTCTTTCATCATGGCGTAATCGTCTATGCCGCCCACGCTCTTGATGCGGAAACGGCGGTAATGGGCTTTCTTCGGCAGGCCGTTCTCGAAGACTACCATACTGCCCACAGCTGCCTTACCCTGTATATTAGAGATATCGTAGCACTCGATACGGTGCAGCGTACCGGGGAGATGTATGGCCTCTTTCAATGCCGTAAGTGTCGATGATGTTTTATCCGTATCCGACAGGTCATTGACTATCATCTGCTCGATGCCGTGTACAGCGTTCTCGGCGACCATGTCCACAAGCTTCTTCTTATCGCCGCGGAAAGGAACGTGGAGCCTGACACTGGAGCCGCGTTTGCAGGAGAGCCATTCCTCAAGTAGGAAGAAGTCGTCCGGCTGATGCTGCAGAAGTATCAGGGGCGGTATATAGGATGACGAACTGTAGAACTGATTGAGGAAGCTTGCCATTATCTTTCCATCATCCTCCTCTTGCACACCCAGCACTGTGAAATTGTCCTTTTCGACAAGCTTGCCTTCCCTGATAAAGAATATCTGTACATACGCCTGGTCGTAGTTCCTGGCGAAGGCGATGACGTCCTGATCATCGCCTTCAGCGGCGGCTACCCTCTGATGCTGCGTGACCATCTCAACCGAACGTATCTGGTCGCGCAGCACCGCCGCGCGCTCGTAATCCATGCATCCCGCAGCCGAGGCCATCTCCAGCCGCAGTTCCCGTAAAATGTCGTCCCTTTTGCCGTCCAAGAACATTATCACCTGATTGATTATCGCTCCGTATTCCTCCTCGGACACGTCCCCCACGCAGGGGCCGCAGCAGCGGTGAATGTAATACTCGAGGCACGGCCTGCTGTCTTTCCCTGTGATGGTGCGCTTGCAGGAACGGAAAGGGAAGAGCTGTTTCAAAAGGTTCAGCGTTCTCCTCACGGATTGTGCGCTGGCATACGGCCCGAAGTAGCGCGAGCCGTCCTTTTCCATGTGCCTGGTGATGAAAACGCGCGGCCAACTGTTGCAGATATCTATCTTGAGGTAAGGGTATGTCTTATCGTCCTTGAGACGCACGTTGTAACGGGGCCGGTATTTCTTGATCAGGTTGTTCTCAAGGATCAGCGCTTCCTGCTCCGAATCCGTAACGATGAATTCGAAATCGGATATGTAGGAGAGCATCCTGAGCTGTTTGCGGGACAGCCCCTCTTCAACACCGAAGTAGCTTCTAACCCTGCTGCGAAGGTTGGCTGCCTTGCCGACATAAATCACGCCGCCGGCGCCGTCTTTGAAGATGTAAACGCCCGATTGTTGAGGCAACGCGTCGATCTGCTTCTGCAGGCGCTTTTTGTCCATGAGACGCTTTCCCTGATCAAAGCACGAAGGCAAGAACTATCAGGATGAGGACCAGGGGCACCGCGACTATGGCGATCTTGCGGATATCGCGAACCACGTACTGGTACCGGTTCTCATCCAGTTGAGCTGATTGAGAAGGCTTCGCTGATATATTGCGCGCCGGCTTCTCAACTATCTCGGAGCTTACACTCGAAGAAGTGACCGCGGTTCCGGTTGAGGCCGGAACGCCCGAAGATTCAACATGCTTGTCGGAAGACTGCGATTTTTTCTTCCTTTTTCTTTCCCTGCTTATCGCAGCCTGCCTTGATGCAATCTGATGAGACCTTTTTGTCATCTTAACTCACCTTAACCACATTTCCATCTTCTACCTGGCATGTCACAGGCGTATTCATCCGCTTAAAAGCGAAATCTATGCTTACCTGACACTTTAAATCCAGCTTTTTCTCCTGGCCTCTAATGTTGATAACAAGTACCGGCCCGTTTACACCGTCCCTTATCCCGATTAGAATTCCTTTCAGCGTTTCGCTTGCCATACAACTCCTTTAATCGCTATCCGCTATTTCTCGGCTCTCGGGTGAGCCTTGTCGTACGAATGACGGACGTGCTCGCTCGTCAGGTGCGTATATATTTGCGTTGAAGATATGTTGGCATGACCGAGAAGCTCCTGAACAGATCTCAAGTCCGCCCCTCCATTCAGTATATGAGTCGCGAAGCTGTGTCTCAGGGTATGGGGCGTCACCGCCTTCTTGATGCCGGCGGCTTTGGCATGCCCCTTTAATATCAGCCAGAAACCCTGCCTCGTTAACCGCTCGCCGCGCCTGTTCAGGAACAGGGCGTGCTCCTCTTTGCCTTTCAAAAGTTGAGGGCGCCCTTCCGAGATATAATCCTTAATACTTCGAATCGCTCTATCATGTATCGGTATAATGCGTTCCTTGGAGCCTTTACCCAGACAGCGCACAAAGCTAGCCTTGAGATTTATATCATTAACGTTCAAGTCTACAAGCTCGGAGACCCTCATACCGCATGCGTACAACAGTTCGAGCATGGCGACGTCCCTCATTGCTTCAGGCGCCGATGATTTTGCCGGCTGGGCCAGCAGCGCGTCAACTTCCTGCAACGATAGGGGCTTGGGCAGAGATTTATTTACCTTGGGGGAACTGATATTTTCGGTTGGGTCGTTTTGAATCTTCCGTTCGGCAACGAGGAAGGCAAAGAACGATTTTACCGCCGCTACTTTCCTGGCCACTGTGGCCGATGAATAATTCCTATCCTTAAGATCGATGATATAACTAATCAGCAAATTGCGGTCCACCGATGTCCAATCAGCCTTGAACCCCTTTGCGGATGCCGTTCCCTCAATAAAACCGGCGAGCTGATCCAGGTCATTCCTGTAAGCGCCGATGGTATTAACTGAAAATCCTTTCTCAATAGCAAGATAGTTAAGAAAGGATTTGACGAGATTCCTCATTCATTGCTCCTTTGGCAATTTATAGTGAAGCCATTTTAACATAACGCTATAAAAAATGCACTAGCCTGAGTTGCGGACAGCTTTGACAATCCGGATATTAATTGGAGGGAAGAAAATCTATGATATTGAGCTGAAGAGATGCTCTGCCGCGCCATTCGTTGATCTGTAGGTTAAAAATAATATCGATACGGGGGCTCACCTCTTTCAAGAACCTCCCCTTTTTAAAAGCGATGCCGTCCCATTTTGTGCTGCCGTCGCTCAGTTTGAATTTCAGGTGGTCTCCGTTGTTGCCGACGCATTTGCAGTCTTCGACGGTGATGCCTCGCGCCAGGAAAACCGGATATGGATTCGCGGAGCCGAATGGAGCCAATTGTTGGATCATCTTGAAGGCGTTTCCTTCCAGCTCGGTCAAATGAACTTCGGCATCGACCAGAATATGAGGATGAACCTCAAGCAGATCAGCCTGCTCCGCGATCTTCTCCGTCAACCTCATGCGCAATTCGCTCAGTTTATTCGTAGCGATCGTAAATCCCGCCGCCATGGGGTGACCCCCGTAGCGATGAAGTAGATCGCTGCAACCGCTCAAGGCCTCTATGATGCTGACTTCGGGAACGCTCCTGGCGCTGCCTTTTGTCCATTCGGACCCTTGTTCGAATACCACGGCTGGACGGTAGAACTCTTCCGCAAGCTTGCCTGCTACCACCCCCACAACACCGCTGTGGAAATCGTGTCCTCCCACCATGATCAGCGGAGCGTCGGCAGTCTCTTTGACGATCTGCTCTTTTGCCTTGGCGATAAGGACCTCGGTCAGACGCTGCCGTTCGCTGTTCTTTTTCTCAAGCAACTCGGCAAGCTTCCGCGCCTCATCGACCGAATCCGTGGAGAGCAACTTTAATCCTATGCCGGCGTGATCCAGTCTCCCGGCCGCGTTCAGCCTTGGCGCCAGCACCCAGGAAATAACTTCGGTATCGATGGCGGAGGCGGGTATTCCTGCACACTTTGCCAGTTCTTTAATACCCACCCGCTTCGTCTTCCGCAGTATCTCCAGCCCCCGTTTTACCAGATATCTGTTCTCTTCAAGCAGGGAAACCATGTCGGCTACGGTGCCCAGTGCCACGAGGTCCAGGAACGATTCAACATTTTTATCTGATTTCAGCGAGCCGTTAATCGCTTGCAAAAGCTTGTATGCGACGCCCACTCCGGCGAGGTCGTTAAACGGATACCGGGAGTCGCCGCGCTTTGGGTCGATTACGGCGACGGCGGGCGGCATCTCCGCCGGGATGTTATGGTGATCCGTAACAACCACATCCATGCCAAGCCTGTTCGCTTCAATAATCTCCGGACCGGCGCTGATGCCGCAATCGGCTGTGATCAGCAGACTTATGCCTTCTCCCGAAAGGTATGATATAGCGGCGTTATTCAAGCCGTATCCCTCGTCGCCGCGGTGAGGGATATAAGAGACCACATCCGCGCCGAGAGCCTTGAGCCCTTCGTTCAATAGTGTGGTAGCGGTGATGCCGTCGGCGTCGAAATCGCCGTATATGGCAATCTTCTCCCCGGATTCCAGGGCGCTCCTTATCCTCGCCACGGCATCATCAATATCGGGAAGTAGGAGAGGGTCGTTGTGTAGGCGTTCATCAGCGGCGAGAAAGGACTCAATCGTCTCGGAAGTAATTATGCCCCTGTTGTAAAGCAGCTGGACGGTGAGCGGAGAAAGACCGGCCCCGGCTTTTTGAGTGATGTTATTTAGATGTTCTTCCGATATCCGGGGAAGCACCTGCCAGCTGTTGCGTTTCACTATCTCCCCTCGAATCTGCGGAAGATAAGGGTCGAGTTGTGACCGCCGAAGCCGAACACGTTGGAGAGTACTGTTGACAGCGCCGCTTTTCTAGACGTGTTGGGCACGTAGTCCAGGTCGCATTCAGGGTCCGGATTCGTCAGGTTCATCGTCGGCGGGATGACGCCGTTCTGGATCGCGAGTATGCTTATCGCCGCCTCTACCGAACCGGCAGCGCCGAGCAGGTGCCCTGTCATCGATTTTGTGGAGCTCACGGGAACCTTGTACGCGTAATCTTTAAAGACGGTTTTGATAGCCATCGTTTCGTTCTTATCGTTCAACGGAGTTGAGGTGCCGTGCGCGTTGATATAGTCAATCTGAGAGGGCTCCAAGCCCGCCTCTTTCAGCGCTGTGGCCATAGCCCTGGCCCCGCCCTCGCCGCCTGCTGCCGGCTGCGTGATATGGAATGCGTCGCTGGTAGCGCCGTAGCCCACGAGCTCCGCCAGTATATTTGCGCCCCGCTTCTCGGCATGTTCAAGGCTCTCCAGGACAAGCACCGCCGCCCCCTCGCCGATGATGAACCCGTCCCGCTCCGCGTCGAACGGGCGCGAGGCTTTCTTGGGCTCGTTATTCCTGATCGAGAGAGCGCGGGCCGAGTTGAAACCGGCGAAGGCGATAGGCGTCATGACCGACTCGGCGCCGCCGGCGATCATCACAGATACCCTTCCCCTCTTGATTATCTCGTACGACGTACCTATGGCATCGGAGCCGCTGGCGCAGGCCGAAGCGGTACAGAAGTTGGGCCCCTTGGCGCCCAGCATTATCGAAACCTGCCCGGACGCCATATCAGGTATCATCATCGGTATAAGAAAAGGACTGACCCTGTCCGCCCCTTTTTCTTTCATCACTTCATATTGGCCCAGCAATGTTGTCAGTCCGCCCAATCCGCACCCGATTATTACGCCGGTCTCCTGGGAGGGGATGTCCTTAATGCCGGCGTGGTTCACCGCCTGGAGCGCGGAAACCACGGCCAGTTGCACGAATCGATCCATGTGCCGCGCTTCCTTGCGGTCTATATACTGCGTCGGGTCGAATCCTTTAACCTCCGCTGCGATCTTGGTTTCGGTGATCGCCGGGTCGAATTGCGTGATCACGTCGACACCGGACTCGCCGTTTATCAGATTCTGCCATGTAGAAGATACATCGAGACCAACGGGAGTCACCATCCCTATGCCTGTGACTACTACTCGACTATTCAATTAAACGATCCCCCTCTCAAGACATCATGTAAATGAATCAGCGGGTTCATAGTCCAATCCGTCATTTCGCACATACTGAACACAATAACATATAATAACATAACTTAAATCTCAGTCAAACCTCCGGAGCGGCCGTGCCGCAAGTCGACAGCTATGCGCTTGATGATGTAATGCTGTCTGTGGTAGATTGCAATAGAAAGCTGAATGGCGGTAATTCGATGGATCTGGCAGGAAGCAGAGAGGAATTATTCAGGAGGCTGCGCCGCGATATAAGCGACAAGCGCATCCTGGACGCGATGTGGCGCGTGCCACGCGAACTTTTCGTCACGGCGGTGAACTACCCTTACGCTTACGATGACCGGCCGCTGCCGATTGGGGAGGGCCAGACTATATCGCAGCCCTTCATCGTGGCGCTGATGACTCAGGCTCTTGAGATTGATGATTATAGCAAGGTACTGGAGCTGGGCACAGGCAGCGGATACCAGACGGCCATACTCGCAGACCTGGCCGGGCAGGTGATTACGGTCGAGCGGCTGCCGGGCCTGTCAAAATCGGCTGAGACCATCCTCAACAATATGGGCTACACTAACATCTCGTTTCGTATTGCGTCGGACGTTCTCGGCTGGCCGGACGACGGCCCCTATGATGCGATACTTGTAACAGCGGCGGCCCCCAAGGTTCCGCATGCGCTGGTAGACCAATTAAAAGAGGGGGGCAGGCTGGTTATTCCGGTGGGCTCGCGCTGGGAACAGATGCTGCTTCAGGTGATAAAACGCGAGAATGAAACGGAGGTAAACAACCTGACCTCGTGCCGTTTCGTGCCTCTGATAGGGGAGGACGCTTGGAGCGGTGATTAGCCCTTATCTATCGGCTCCTTCTTTTTCCTGGGCCACAACCAGAAGGCGATCAAAGTGCAGAGCAACACTCCTGCTATAATGGCCCCGGTCCACTTCAGCAGGCAGAAGACGGTCATTATTATGCCTGCACCGATTACACCGGCTACGATCGAGGGAAAGGCGTCCCTGAATCTCATGCCCAGCAGGCAGGCGGCCACCGTGCCCGTCCAGGCGCCGGTTATAGGCAGGGGTATGGCTACGAACACGGCGAGTCCGATCTTTCCATATTTCCGTATCGCATCGGAGCGGCGCTCGGCGCTCTCGATATATTTCTCGGAAAGTACGCCCAGGAATCCCATTTTTAGAAACAGGCGTCTTATGCGGTCGAGGAAGAAAAATAAGAAAGGTATCGGGAGCAGGTTCCCAATTATCGCTATGGGCAATACTGTATACCAGTGCATGTCGTATACGGGTATACCGACAAGCAAAGCGCCGCGCAGTTCCGAGATTGGAAGCAACGAGAGGATGAAAACTATGATGGGTTCCGCAAAGCCGTGATCCGATAAAAATTGTTCCACGATACGCTCCAGCAAAAGATACCAGTCGGCCCGATGTGTTGTCAAGGTATATTGGATGTTCAACCCCCTTTATCCCCCAATCTTGGGGGATGTAAAAAAGAGTTAGGGGACACCCCTAAAACCCCGTCAGGAGACGAGTCTCCTGTACCTCTGTTACAGATGGCACGGCGAGCGACGACCCTTCGTTGCGTTTATAGCAGCCATAAATGTACGGGCGCGAGCTGAACGCGCCCGTACGTAATATACCGCGCGCCGCAGCTGTGAAGTCGTTGGCCGATACTAGACATAAAATATAAACTACAACTTGCCCAAGTATAAAAAGGTTGCTATACTACCACGTATGGAATTTGAAACCGTCATCGGGCTGGAGGTACACTCGCAACTGCTTACAAAGAGCAAGATGTTCTGTGCCTGCAGCGCTGACTATTCGAGCGCCGAGCCCAATACACATGTCTGTCCCGTGTGCCTGGGCATGCCGGGCGTTATGCCCGTAATAAACAAAAAAGCCCTTGAATACACGGCGATGACGGCGCTGGCTCTGCACTGTGAAATACCGGAGTATTCCAAGTTCGACCGCAAGAACTATCCCTACCCCGACCTGATGAAGGGGTATCAGATATCGCAATACGATGCGCCCATCGGCGTGGGCGGCTGGCTGGAGGTTAAGGTCGACAGCGCAACTAGGCGGATCGGCATAACCAGGGTTCATCTTGAGGAGGACACCGCCAAGCTTACCCATCGCAATGAATCGGGCGGAGAGCCGTACAGCCTCGTCGATGTCAATCGCGCCGGCACGCCGCTCATGGAGATCGTCGGCGAGCCGGACATACGATCGCCGGAGGAGGCGCGGCAGTACCTGGTGAATCTCAGAGCTATACTTCAGTTCCTTGGCGTATCCAGCGGCAATATGGAGGAGGGCAGCTTTCGCTGCGATGCCAATATCAGCATAAGAGAACCCGGTGGCGCTCTCTCGTCCAAGGTGGAAGTAAAGAACATGAACAGCTTCAAGGCGGTGTTCCGAGCCCTGGAGTTCGAGCAGAGACGGCAGAGGGATGTGGTTGAGAGCGGCGGACGCGTGGAGCAGGAGACCAGGGGCTGGGTCGACGACCGCGGCGTCACGGTTTCGCAGCGCAGCAAGGAATACGCTCATGATTACCGCTACTTCCCGGAGCCCGATCTGCCCCCGCTTTCTTTCAGCCGCAGCTGGGTGCAGGAGATAGAGGCGCTGCTGCCGGAACTGCCTATCGCCAAGCGTGACAGGTTCATCGCCGAATACGGCCTGTCTGAATACGACGCCGGCCTTCTTACCAGCTCGAAATCGATGTCCGTGTTCTTCGAGCGCTGCGTCGCTTTGAGCGGCAGTCAGTCCGGGAAAAAACAGGCGAAGGTCATAAGCAATTGGATGACGGGTGAATTGTTCCGGTTGCTCAACGCGAACGATATCGACATAGAGGCGTCAAAGGTAACGCCGGAACATCTTGTAGGTATGATAGGAAAGATCGACGACGGGACCCTTAGCGTTTCGGCGGCCAAGGTGGTTTGTGAGGACATGTTCAATACGGGAAGGAAGGCCGATGAGATAATCGCCGAGAGAGGGCTCTCGCAGATTAGCGATACTAAAGAGATAGAGGATATAATAGACAGGGTCATTGCTGACAATCCACAGCCTGTAGCCGACTTCAAGCAGGGCAAGGAGAAGGCGCAGGGTTTCCTGGTGGGGCAGATAATGAGGTTAACCAAGGGGCGGGCCAATCCCGCTCTTGTGAATAAACTATTGAGGGAGAGGTTGGAAGGCTGAGTATGAAGACGTATATGGAAATAGCCCAATTGATAGTGGCAATCGTGCTAATCATAGCGCTGCTGCTTCAGGTAAGAGGGGGTGGGCTTGGAGGCATATTCGGGCAGCAGACGGGCGCCTACCGCACTAAACGCGGCATAGAGAAGACGCTTTTCCGCATGACAATTGTCATGATGATCATTTTCGTTTTAATATCCATATTCGCTGTCAGGGTTTCATGACGCCATGACCGTTATCACGCTGACCACGGATTTCGGCACGGATGATGCCTACGTATCGATCATGAAGGGCGTCATCCTTAGCATTAACCCGAATGCTAATATCGTCGATATCTGCCACACCGTGAGGCCGCAGAACATAACGCAGGCGGCATACATCCTGAGCACAGCGGCTGGCTACTTCCCCGAGGGCACTATCCATGTGGCGGTCATCGATCCCGGCGTCGGCACGAAGCGCAGGGCGGTGCTCCTCGTCGGACCTAATTCGTATTACATCGGGCCGGACAATGGCGTGTTCAGCTACGTGGCGTCGCAGGCGACCCCACGAATGCACGCGTTCGAGCTGACCAACGAGCGCTACTGGCTGCATCCGGTGAGCCATACCTTTCACGGCCGCGACATATTCGCACCCGTCGCGGCGCACTTATCGATCGGGGTCGCGCCGCATGAACTGGGCACGCCCATCACGTCGCTCTCCGGCGTGACGCTCTCGCGGCCGTACCATCACGAGGATGGGACGCTCATCGGCAAGGTGATACACATCGATCACTTCGGCAACCTCATCACGGACATCATGAAAGAGGACATGCCGAAGGGACGGGTTTTCATAGAGGTCTTCGGCCACATCATCGACGATATAAGCACCTCCTACGAGGACGAGGAAGGCCTGCTGGCCATATTCGGGTCGGACGACAGGCTGGAGGTGTCCATTACGCAGGGCAGCGCCGCCAGCTATCTCAGGGCCAAGATAGGGGACGAGGTCAAGGTGGGCGCTACGAAGACGTCATTGAGAACAGGGAAAAGCAAAAATCAATAAAAGGAAGGCACAGATGGGAAACTTGAAGACGTGGTTGATGCCGGCAAGGCCGAGCTTTCTGCTATTGGTGCCGGTTTGCCTCTTCACCGGAGTGGCCGTGTCGTTGTTCGAGGACTACGCTTTCCGGCCTCTCTACTTCGCGCTGGCGTTTATCGGCGCGTTTTTCGCTCATATGGCCGTGAATATTCTCAATGAATACTCTGATTACAAGACCGGCATCGATTTCAACACCAAACCTACGCCGTTCTCCGGCGGCAGCAAGGCTCTGCCGTCCGGGAAGCTCGATGCCAAGAAAGTCCTGATCTTCGGCCTGTCCTGTCTGGCGATAACGGCCGCCATCGGCATATATTTCATCACGGTATATCAGTGGAAGATAGCTCCGGTCGGCATCCTCGGCGTGCTCATTGTCTTTCTGTACACGCCCTATCTCACCAGGCTGCCAGGAATCACGGAGATCGTTGGCCCCGGTCTCGGGTTCGGTCTCATGGTCTTCGGGACGTATGTAACGCAGAGCGGGCAGTATTACAGCGCGGGCGCCATCGTCGTATCCGTGGTGGCCGGACTGCTCATCGCCGATCTGCTTCTGATTAACGAGTTCCCCGACGTGGAGGCCGATAAACCGGCGGGCCGCAAGCACCTCCCGATCATCCTCGGCAAGACAAAGGCAGGCATCGTTTACAGCGCGTTCCTGATAGGGGCGTACGTAGCCATAATCGCCGGAGCCGCCGCTGGCGTGCTGCCCTGGCTGGCGCTCGTGGGTTTGCTGACCCTGCCTTTAGGGTTCAAGGCGATGAATGCAGCGGTTAAGCACAATAACGATATGTCCAAGCTGATTCCGGCCCTGGGCGCGGATGTTATCACGGTGCTGGTCACGCCGCTGCTGATGTCGATTGGCATTGTGATAGCGACGTATGTGATGTAGCGTCGATGGAGTAGGGCGGGAACCCGTCATATTTTGCGGAATGTATTTGTCTCTCGGCGTGTCCTTCCATGATCAACATTGTGTGGAAGGATTCACCTCGCCAAAACCATTGTTGAAGGTGAAGAACACCTTCAACAGCGATAAGTTCCGTGGGGTGTCGATTGCGGAAATAAAAAGGGGAGCCGTTCAGGCTCCCCCGTCGTTTTCTCTGCGTTCGTTACCTAGTAATTAACCATCCTGCGTCGGAAGAGCAAGATCGCGATCAGGATGACCAGAATTATGCCTACGGCAATTCCGACCCACGTTGCGGCGCTCAGTCCTCCCGATTCGTCAACCGAGGCAGCAGGCGGGGCATTTGTAGCCGCTGGAGTGGGGGTTGGCTCATCGCCGGGAGCTTGTTCGGAAGGGCCGGCCAAGACGGCGAAAACGGTGAAGTGATCGATTGTGAAAGTGGCGGTGCCGCCGCTGACGGTGCCCTCCACGATTTCCCATGATTGAGTGGCCTCGTTGAAGAAGGCGATGGCCACGGTCTCTCCTTCACCCACCTCGGAAGGATCGAAGGCGATGGTTATCTCTATCCCGGGGCTGAAGGTGGCTCCGCTCGGCTGGAAGGAGAAGGCTGCCAGTATGTGCATGCCCTCCGGGGCCGGCGGAGGGTCGATTAGATTAACTGTTATTTCCGTAACAGGCAGGCCGTTGGCCCCCAGCGCCTGTGTATTGGCCGGTATCGAGACGGTGACCGAGCCGTCCCCCGAAGATACGACGGCATCATCCAAGAAGAATCCGGCGGATGATAGCTCCCATCTGTCACCCTGGCCCAGCACGAAAAGTCCCGCGGTGGGTGGCATCCAGCCTGAGTCTCCGCCGCCGCCGTAATAGGAGTCATACTGTGGTACCGGTGTAGATGTCGGTGTGGGTGTCGGCGATGGAGTAGGAGTAGGTGTTGGCGTAGGTGTAGGCGATGTCCCGCTGTAGATATACCATACGGGGGAATTGCCCGGTATCTGCCATGACAGGAAGGGATAGCCGTTGTTTATATTGTTGGTTGCGTTTCCCTGAATATCCCAGCCGGTGAATGTTGCAATGTTTTTCATCTCCGCGGTGGTTTTCGGCTCGCCTTTGCCGGTATCGTCCCGGCCGGTGGTTTCCCGGTCATAGAAGCTGGCGGTCACCGTGCCGCTGCTTTGCTTGCCCACAAGCCCGCCGATGTCTGTAACCCCGCTTACTTTGCCTATGGCGTAAGAATTATTCACCGTGCCGCCATCTTTCAGTCCCACAAGCCCGCCTACCTCGGTGGAGCCGTTAACGGCGCCGGTTGCGTAAGAATTATTCACCGTGCCGCCTTCGCTGTAACCCACGAGCCCGCCGGTTTCGTCAGGGCAGTTAACGCTACCGGTTGCGTAAGAATTGCTCACCGTATAACTGTCTTGCCAACCCACCAGTCCGCCGGCGCGGCGTTTTCCAGCGACATTACCGGTGGCGTAACAATTGCTCACCGTGCCGCCGTTATATCCCGCAAGCCCGCCGACGGCGTAGTCTCCCGTGCCGCTCACGGTTCCTGTGGCGTAGGAGTTGTTCACCGTGCCTTGATATCTGTAACCTACGAGACCGCCGACGTAGCTGTTGCCGTTTACGGTTCCTGTGGCGTACGAGTTGTTCACCGTGCCGTAATAGTTCTGTCCCACGAGCCCGCCGACGCAGTTGACGGTGCTGGCAACTGCGCCTGTGGCGTACGAGTTGTTCACTGTGCCTTGATAGTTCTGTCCCACGAGCCCGCCGACATTGCTGTTGCCGTTTACGGTTCCTGTGGCGTATGAGTTATTCACCATGCCGTAGTTACGTCCCGCAAGTCCGCCGACGCAATCTTGAGTTCCGTTCACTGTACCTGTAGCGTGCGAGTTGTTCACCGTGCCGTTCAAGATAAGCCCCACGAGCCCGCCGACGTCTGCCTGCCCGCTTACGTTGCATGTGGCGGAAGAGTTGTTCACCGTTCCATCTTCGTTCCTGCCCACGAGCCCGCCGACGTAATCACCTGAACCGTTAACGGTTCCAGCGGCGGAAGAATTTATTATAGTGCCTTGATTGTTGTAACCCACGAGCCCGCCGACACGTTGCTGTCCGGTGATGTTCACGCTAGCAAGGCTCACGTTGCCAACCGAGCTCCCGCTATCTATATAACCAAACAGGCCTACATAATTGGTATCTGATCGGTTGATGAACAGTCCCGTAATGGAAAAGCCCCTGCCGTCGAAGCTGCCGGTGAACTTGGTCGTCGAGTCTCCTATGGGAAGGAATCCATTGCCGCCGTTCCACGTGTTGTGATCGATCCCGGACAAATCTATGTTAGCGTCCAGGGCGTAGTGGGCGGCAAGGTTGGAGTTCATGTCCTGGAGGCCGGCAAGGTCGGTTATCAAGATTGGGTCCGCCGGCGAATCGCCCGGGGCCGCTGCCGCCTCCTGCGGCAGAAGTGCGATAAGCCCGCCTAGCAGAGTAGATACGAGAATCGCAGCAGTGATGATTACAGCAATAAACTTGTTCACGGTTTCACCTTTCCGAAAATGTTGACGGAAATACGGGGAGCACCTGATGTCACAAACTGAGGGTAGTTTATGATTGAGGAAGTTAAGGTATGTACATCGTAATTATCTAAGCGCTTCATCCGGTAGAAAATATACACCTGTTTATAGCTCTGAGTCAACGCAGTTAAATGTGGATAAGAAATCATAAAATCTGTTCCGTTTTATGTACATGAATTCCGCTGGGGGTAATGGAAACCGAATCAAGCGGGGAGATTCAGGCGCGGCGGCCGGGCCTGGCCGGGTGCGTTCACACCTGTCATTCTCCGCCTTGATCGGAGAATCCAGAAGGTGACATGGATACCGGTTTTCATCGGTATGACGGAGGTGTAGGGGTGTGGCATAACGGGCGGGCGATCCTTGTGATCGCCCCTACGGGCATGCGGGGGCTGTCGTGAGGAATTGCACATGTCTTCCCTCTCTTTAATCAAAGAGAGGGACAGGGAGAGTTTGCGGAAGGACGCTTCTAAAGGATTATGTGCTTGGTCATAGGGAAATGTTTTGGCGATAACTATAATGCCATTTTTACCTCTTATAGCTCCACGTCGTCCCTTGCGGCGTGTCCTTGAGCGTGACACCCTCGGCCGCGAGCGACTTGCGTATGTTATCGGCCAGCGCCCAGTCCTTGGATTTCCTGGCCTCGATGCGTTTCTCGATAAGCTGTTCGATATAGTGTGACGCCGGTTTGCCATCGTCGACGCTTATCCCCGATTCCTTTGCGAGAGCGAGGTAGGGCGCTGGATCGAGGTCTATCTTAGCTTCCTCCAGCTTCAGGCCAAGGACGCTGCAGAGATCGAGGAGTAATGCTTGCGCGTCGATAACGGATAAGCCTTCCTCGGCGCAACGGTTGATATCCCGCGCCAGGTCGAAGAGGGCGGCGATGGCCTGGGCGGTGTTGAAGTCATCGTCCATGGCCTCGATGAAGCGCAGGCGGTAGTCCTCGGCGTCGAAGACGGATGAATTGTTCCCATCGCTGCCGCGCCGCGCCGCCTGGCGCAGGCGCTCCGATCCCTTCTCCGCGGCGTCCCAGCCGTCGTCGGTGACGGTGAGCGGGCTGCGGTAGTGCGAACTGAGGATGAAGAGCCTGATAGCATCGGGTGAATGTTTACCCAAGGCTTCTTTTATCGTGATAAGATTGCCCAGCGACTTGCTCATCTTCTGGCTGCCCAGCTGCAGCAGTCCGTTGTGTATCCACCAGCGCGCGAACGGGGCTTTGCCGGTGAAGGCCTCGGATTGCGCGATCTCGTTCTCGTGGTGCGGGAACACCAGGTCGTTGCCGCCGCCGTGGATGTCGATTTGCTCGCCCAAGTATTTGATGGACATGGCCGTGCACTCGATATGCCATCCGGGTCGGCCCGGACCCCAGGGGCTGTCCCAGTACGGCTCGCCGGGCTTGGCGCCCTTCCACAGCGCAAAGTCCATCGGGTTTTCCTTGATATTTTCGCTGCCGGGCTCGGAGATCATGTCCTCCGGCCTGCGGTGGCTCAACTTGCCGTATCCGGGGAAGCCGGCTACGCGGAAGTAAACATCGCCGTTGGCCTCGTATGCGTGACCTTTGTCGATAAGCCCTTCAATGATCTCTATTATCTTCGGTATCTCCTCGGTCGCTTTAGGGTACACGTCGGCACGCTGGATATTGAGGGCGTCCATGTCCTCGAAATATGACGCGGTGAACCTCTCGGCCAGCTCCTTGACCGTGCTTCCGGACTCATTGGCGCGCTTGATAAGCTTGTCGTCGATGTCTGTGACGTTCTGCACGTATCTTACCTTGTAGCCCCGGTATTCCAGGTAGCGTCTGATGACGTCGAAGAGCACGTAGCTCATGGCATGCCCGATGTGGCTGTCGCTGTAGGGCGTCACGCCGCAGACGTACATCTTCACCGTCGATCCGGGTGGCAGGAACTCTTCTTTTTGCGATGACAGCGTGTTCAGTATCTTCATGCGATGTCTTTCTTTATCATTGCTATGGCCAGCGCGGCGATGCCTTCTCCTTGAGCGATAAGGCCGAGGCTGTTGGTTGTACTGGCCTTGACCGATACCTGGGAGGTTTCGATGCTCAGCGCCCCGGCGATGTTGGCCCGCATGCGGTCGGTATGATCCGCCAGGCGCGGCTTCTCGCAGATAACGGTTGCGTCTATATTTTCGATGGTGACCCCGTTGTCGTTCAGTATCGTTTGAGTGCGTTCGAGCAGTGCCATGCCGGATATGCCCTTATACTGAGGGTCCATGTATGGGAAATGTTTCCCGATGTCGCCCAGCGCCGCTGCCCCCAGCAGGGCGTCGATAACGGCATGCGCCAGTACATCGGCGTCGCTGTGTCCGTCCAGACCGCGCTCGAACTTGAGCTCGACGCCGCCAAGGACGAGTCTGCGCCCTTCGGCCAGCGGATGTATGTCGAAACCGATCCCTGCTCTCAATGTTTTCTCTTCGCTATTGATTTGATGATAGCTTCTGCGATGATCAAATCTTCCTTCGTCGTAACCTTGATGTTGGTGCTCGATCCCGGAAAGATTTTAACTTTATGGCCCGCGCGCTCGGCGAGGACAGCGTCGTCGGTGGCGTCGTCCTCGGCCATGCGATGGGCCGCGGATATTATATCAAATCTGAATACCTGGGGTGTCTGCGCCGCGTAGAGACCGTCCCGTTGCGGTGTGTCGACCACGTATGAATCGCCTGAGACGACCTTGATGGTGTCGGCTAAGGGTATCGCAGGGATGGCGGCGCCGCTCTCTTGCGCCGCTTCCAGGCCTCTCTCGATGATGTCCTGAGTCAGGCACGGGCGCGCGCCGTCGTGTATCATGACCCACTCGATATCGCCGAGGCGTTTCAGCCCTTCACCCACCGAGTCCTGGCGTCTCGCGCCGCCGGCGCATACCGCGATCACTTTGGTCCATTGGTGTTGCTTTACCAGTTCGATGCCGGTTCCAACCCTGGCTTTGGCCAGCACTAGAACGATGCGGTCGATGACGGGGGAGCGTTGGAAGGCCGCAATGGTATGGGCCAGCAGCGGCGCGCCATCAATAGCGGCGAATATCTTGTCCGCTCCGCTCATGCGTTTACTCATGCCCGCGGCTACAATAACGGCGCCGACTCTATCCATAGCACGTTCCGTGTTAGTGTACGTCACTGCGGTTTCACGTCGCCGTTTGTTTTCAGGTGCGCGAAGATCATGCGCCCCGCCGACGTTTGCAGCACTCTGGTCACCACAACGTTCAGATCGCTGTTCAAGAAATGACGGCCGTCCTCAACGACTATCATCGTGCCGTCGTCCAGGAAGCCCACTCCCTGGCCGGGTTCCTTGCCCTCCTGTATTACGCGGACGCTGATTTCTTCACCGGGCATGACGACGGGCCTCACCGCATTGGCCAGGTCGTTTATATTGAGGACGTCCAGCCCCTGTATCTTGGCCACCTGATTCAGGTTAAAGTCGTTGGTGATAATGGGACAATTCAGCAGTTTAGAGAGACGTACCAGCTTGCTGTCCACGTCCGGGATATCCTTTAGGTCCACATCGGATATCTCGACATGTATGTCGAGCTCGTTCTGCAGCTTGTTGAGTACCTCGAGGCCGCGTCGGCCGCGTACACGCCGTGCGGCATCGTAGGAGTCTGCTATGTGGTGCAGTTCGTCAAGGACGAAGCGCGGGATAATGAGCGAGCCCGTGATGAATCCAGCCTGGATTATATCGGCGATACGTCCGTCGATCAGTGAACTGGTATCGACGACGATTTGATTGGCGCGCGGCACAAGCCTGCCACCGATTCCTTCACGTCCGATTCCGCCCACGCCCTCGGGAACATGCAGTCCGAATATCTGAAATATCTCCCTGCCCTGGGCCACTGTTATTATGGTGAATACAAGGCACAGGACAACTCCGACAATGATAGGGCTTAACTGGCCCCATTTATCCGGGAGCATGGACAGTGGGAATGTCAAAAGCACGGATAAGAATAACGCGATGATAAGTCCGATGATAGCGGCCAGGAAATCAACAGTAGGCAACTGCGGAAAGCGGCTGCGTTTCCTTCTGTATGATCGGCTCAATTTGTTTGCCTCCTCCCATCCTCCACCGGCCGTTCGGGCGGGCCTACACACAGCTAAAATCAAGGTTCCCGTGATTATTGTACTATTGCGCGCTAAGCCTCCCCATACCGCCGGGGAGAATAATAAAAATATGATACTAATATTTATTATACATAATCAGACTACCACAAACGGCAGACAGTGTCAAAAATTGATAAACATTCGTAAGAACAGGCGCAGTGACCAGTATCCCAGCAGGGCTATTACCGTGCCTTTGAGAGTCTTACCTGCAAAGATGACGATCATGTATTTCCAGAACGGATATCTGATAGCTCCGGCGGCGACGGCGACCAGTTTGAAAAACAAGTTGGGTATAGCGGAGAACAGGAATAGCACTAGCGTGCCCCTGCGCCTCATCCATCCCTTTACCCTGGTATAGCGCTGTCTGTTATCAAGGGTCTCTCTGCCACTGAAGCCGGCGGTATAGCCTGTTATCTCGCCCAGCGACTCGCCTATGCCCGACATCAATCCTACTAGGAACGGGTTCAGGATCGCACCCATAAGGAAGACGACCGGTATGCTGGGTATGGGGACAAAGAGCACGGTCGCCGCGAGCAGAGATACCAGAAAGACGCCCAGGTAACCGTATGCCGAGATGTCATCGGAGATGCCGCCAGTGCCGTAGATCACAAGGCTCAAGATAATGACTATCGCTACTGTAGCGATAGTGACCCAGTGGCGCCTGGCCCACCGCCTCATTTTGTTCGGCTTAACAGCGATGACCGAGTTACCTTCTGAAGGCATGGGCGGGTTCTTTTCTTCTTCGCTCATAGACTCTCATCGAAAAAGGGTAAAGGTAAGAACGATGGAAGTCAAGAGCTGAAGGTGAAGCCGTCCGGACCAACGTCCACGACGACGCGGTCGCCTTCCTTGAACTCGCCTTTTAGTATCTTCGTCGACAGCGGGTTCTCCACCAGGCGCTGCATGGTGCGGCGCAGCGGTCTCGCTCCGAACGCCGGATCGAAGCCTTCTTTGGCCAGCTTGTCTTTGGCGGCCTCTGTCAACTCCACGGTGATCTTACGTTCGGCGAGCCGTTTCTGGATATCCTTCAAGACCAGGTCGACGATTTGCTTGATCTGTTCCTCGGTCAGAGGCTGGAATATCACGACCTCATCCAGACGGTTCAGGAACTCGGGGCGGAAGGTCTTTTTCAGCGCGTCCTCCACTGCGCCGCGCCTGCGTTCCGCCTCGCCTTTTGCCTCCCGTGAAAAGCCGAGGGATTGGTGCTGGAACTCCTCCGTACCCAGGTTTGAGGTCATTATTATTACTGTGTTCTTGAAATCGACCGTCCTGCCGTGGCCGTCCGTGAGCCTGCCGTCATCCAGCATCTGCAGCAGTATATTGAAGACGTTGGGATGCGCTTTCTCGATCTCGTCTAGCAGCACAACCTTGTAGGGACGGCGCCGTATGGCCTCTGTGAGCTGTCCCGCTTCCTCGTACCCGACATAGCCCGGGGGTGCGCCGACAAGGCGTGAGGTAGTGTGCTTCTCCATGTACTCTGACATATCGAGGCGTATCATGGCGTCCTCGTCGTCAAATAGGAACTCTGCCAGCGCGCGCGCCAGTTCCGTTTTTCCCACACCCGTTGGGCCCAAGAAGATGAAGCTGCCGATGGGACGTTTGGGGTCTTTCAGCCCGGCCCTTGCGCGCCTGATCGATTCGGAGACGATCCTGACGGCATCATCCTGCCCGATGATCCTTTCGTGCAGGCGATCCTCCATATGGAGCAGCTTATCGATCTCCTGTTCCAGCATGCGCGAAACCGGTATGCCGGTCCATTTCGATACCAGCTCGGCGATGTCCTCTTCATCGACCTCGGTATCTATCTTCTTTTCCTTCATCCATCTATCGCGCGCCTCGTTGTACTCGCCCTCTATCTTGAGACGTTCGGCCTTGAGCTTAGCCGCGTTCTCATAATCGCCGCGCTGCGAGGCGGCTTCCTCTTCGTCCGTGAGCTGTCGTATCTTCTTCTCCATGGCTTTAATCTCCGCGGGCGGACTGCCGGCCTCTATCCTTATCTTGGCGGCGGCTTCATCGATGAGGTCCACTGCCTTATCGGGGAGGTGACGGTCGGCGATATAGCGGTTACTCAGCCTGGCAGCAGCCTCGATGGCCGAGTCCGTTATCTGTATCCGGTGATGCGATTCGTATCGCGGGCGCAGGGCGCGCAGCATTTCGATGGCGACTTCCTCGCTTGGCTGGTCGATATAAACAGGCTGCAGACGTCGCTCCAGAGCGGCGTCCTTTTCGATGTGTTTACGATATTCGTCGAGCGTTGTCGCGCCGATGCATTGCAGTTCGCCGCGGGCCAGCGCTGGTTTGAGCATGTTGCTAGCGTCTATAGCGCCCTCGGCGGCGCCGGCGCCGACCACGGTATGTATCTCGTCGATGAAAAGGACTATTTCACCCTGGGCCTGTCTCACCTCATCCATTACAGCTTTGAGACGTTCCTCGAACTCGCCGCGGAACTTGGAGCCGGCCACCAGAGATCCCATATCGAGGGCCAGGACGCGCTTGTTCCTGAGTGAGTCCGGCACGTCGTCGCTGACTATCTTCTGTGCGATGCCCTCTGCGATGGCCGTCTTGCCGACGCCGGCCTCGCCTATGATTACGGGGTTGTTCTTGGTGCGCCGCGTCAGCACCTGCATAACGCGCTTTATCTCATCTTCACGGCCGATAACCGGGTCCAGCTTGCCCTCGCGCGCCAGCATGGTCAGGTCGCGGCAGTATTTCTCCAGCGCGCCGTATTTGCTCTCCGCGTGCGGGTCAGTGACCCGGTGTCCGCCGCGTATCTCCTGGAGCGCGGAATATATCTTTTCTTGATTGATGCCGAACTCCTCGAGTATCTTAGGCGCGTCGCCGTCACGTACACTGCACAGCGCTATCAGAATATGCTCGGTGCCGATGAATTCGTCCTTCAGCCTGTCCGCCTCCATTTCGGCATTATCGAGCAGGCGCACCGTGCGCGGCGTGCCGTAGATTATAGTACCTTCGCTGGCAGCACGTGGCGACTTCTGCAGCGCCGCCTCAACCTTCATACGCACTTCATCTGTGTGTATCTTCAGTCTACGCAGTATCTCACCCGTCAGACCTTTTTTCTGTTCAAGGAGCGCCAGAAAGATATGCTCCACGTCCCACTGGCTGTGTTGATAGCGCCGCACTATCTGCTGTGACAATGCTATTGCTTCCTGGGCCTGTTCTGTAAATTTATCCGGTCTCATATGTTTCTCCTGATATGTTTAAAATATAAAAATGTTTATTTATTATTCAACCCTATAGTAGAGACGCAATATTTTGCGTCTCTACAACCCCGCGTCGCGAAGTCGTTTTATCTCCTCTTTGGCTTCTTCAAGCTCGGCTTCCAGAACGGCTATGTGCTCTTTGAGCCGGAGTATGATATCCACGCCGGCCACGTTCACGCCCAAGTCGTCCATCAACGTCCGCGCCAGCCGCAAACGTTCGATATCCTTATTTGAATAGAGCCGAATCCTGCCTCTGGAACGGGACGGTTCCACCAGGCCGACCTTCTCGTAATAGCGCAGCGTCTGGGCATGAACACCCAGCGTTTTAGCAACGATGCTTATCACATAACAAGGTTCATCTTTATCGAATGTCATAGCGCACCTCTTAATGCCTTAAACGATTAATTTCGTTTCTGTCTTGCTTCCTTCAGCTGCCTGAAAAGCTCCTTCTCATGCTCGGTCAGGTTCTCCGGCAATACTACCTTCACCTTGGCGAAGAGGTCTCCTTTCTTTTCTTTCCCGATCTCCGGCATGCCCTGACCCGCCAGACGGAAGACCTTTCCATTCTGAGTCTCGGGGGGTATCTTCAACGCCAGATTCTTGCCTTTGGGAGTGGGGACGGAGGCCTCGCCGCCCAGGACTGCGTCTGCCAGAGACACAACCACGTCAACATGGATGTCGTTGCCCTTCAAATGGAATAAGGCATGCTCTAGTATCGATACGGCGAGGTACATATCGCCGGCCGGACCGCCTGACATACCAGGTTCGCCTTTACCCGAAACCTTGATGCGCTGTCCGTTCTTGACGCCGGCAGGTATCTTAACCTCTATACGTCGTCCGGATGAGTTTTGGATCAGACGTGTAGTGCCGTTGTACGCCTCTTCAAGCGTTATCTCGGTTGAGGCCTCGATATCTCTTCCCTGTCTCGGCCTTGACGACCTGCCTCTACCGCCGAAACCGCCGCCTGTGAAACCTTTGAATATTTCGCCGATATCACCCAGGTCGGACATGTCCACGTATTGATATGAGAAGTTATCGCCACCGGCATTCCCAGCGTTCCTGAAACCGGAGAAGCCGCCAAAAGGATTGCCCTGCGCTCCTGCGAACTGGTCGGCATATTCCCACCTGTCGCCGAACTGGTCATACTTCTTGCGTTTCTCCGGATCGGAGAGGATTTCATAAGCATTATTGATGTCCTTGAATTTTTCCTCGGCCGATTTGTTGCCGGGGTTCACGTCTGGGTGATACTGGCGGGCCAGCTTGCGATAGGCCTGCTTGATGTCCTTATCAGAGGCCGTTTTGCTTAGCCCGAGTATTTTATAAAGATCTTTCGATGGCATTATTAACCTCACTCAAATCCTACTATAAACTATGTATATTAATTTGTCAACAATATTATTATATATATTTATAGATATATCTTGACAAAATATTGTTAATATGCTAAATTAATTTTAGTCAAATACGAGACGGGAGGTGATTCATATGTGAGAGCGGGAAATCAAGTTGATATCGAGACTTGGCAATAAGTTTCTTGAGTATTGAAGACAGCTAAAAATGAAAGGAGGAAAATACCATGGCTATTGTTCGCTGGCAACCATTTTCGGATTTGATGAGCCTGAGGCAGGCGATGGATCAGCTTATGGAGGACAGCTTCGTGCGGCCTTCGAGGTCGGTAGGGGTGATGAATAGGGAGATACAACCGCTTATTGATATGTACCAGACCAAGGATGAGGTGGTGGTAAAGGCGACCGTGCCCGGCGTCAAAGAGGACGATGTCGAGATTAACATAGCTGATGATGTCCTTACTATTAAAGGCAAAGCAGAGGGAGGGAAGGAGGTTAAGGATGAGGATTACCTCTATCGCGAGCATTATCACACCAGCTTTGCCCGCAGCATCGGATTGCCGGGTTCTCTGAAGACCGAGAAGGCGGAAGCTACAACCGAGGACGGAGTACTGACTATAAAGATTCCGAAGGCTGAGGAAGCCAAGCCTAAGAAGATCGAGGTCAAGGCCAGGAAGGCCATCGAAGGCGAGAAAAAAGAGAAGAAATGATTAGTAGTGTAGGGCTCGCCGAAGGGGGCAGATAACTTCCGCCCCCTTTTATTTTGGATCGATATTATCGTCGATTTTTTTGATTGTGAGGTCGACAAATTGTTTGAGGATGCGGGCGGTAGCGCCCCAGACGACCTTGTCCTTGTATTTGAAAAAGCTCGCCTTGCCGGTGACTCCCTCGGCAGAGCGTATCTCCTCCCAGTAGTTGCTATCATCTGCCAGCGCCGATAACGGAACCTCTACCAGTTCGTCGATCTCGTGCTCGCTCACGACGAATTTGTACGGATACGGGATGACGCCTACGAACGGTGTAATGAGAAAGTTGCTGGTAAGCGTGCCGAAGCCGTCGAGCTCACCCAGAATCTCCACGTCCTCCGGCCGTATCCCTACTTCTTCATATGCCTCGCGCAGCGCGGTATCCTTAAGGCTGCCGTCCGTCTCGTGATGCGAGCCGCCGGGAAAGCATATCTGCCCTTTATGATATTCCAGCTCCTCGGTCCTTTTTGTGAGCAGTACGTGGCACTCGCCGTCCTTCTTATAGATAGGGATCAGCACGGCGGCGGGGCGCAACGGCTTGTCTGAGAACAGAATGACCTTTTTCTCGCGCTGCGCCAGTATTCGCCTTAGCTCTTCTTTAAACATGCGCTGTCCGTTTACACGTCGCCGCGATTAAGGTACTCGTAATAATCGTTAAGTTTAGATAATACATTAGCGGCTTGATCCATGGTGTGATAGTGCACGATGCGCCCCCTGGATTCAATCAGAGGCACTACCTTATCGATCTCTATGCTGTAGCACCAGAGTACGGCGGGCTTATCGTATTTATCTATGAGTTTGAAGCAGTCGAGCACGGGGTCCATCAGCGGGTGGTACTCGCCCGGCAGTATGATGAACAGGCCGTCAACATTATCGTCGGCGGCGAACGTTTCTAGGACTGTGGCCAGCACAACGTGAAGCGGGTTGCCTGCTATCATCGACGGCGGCCAAATATCGGCGGGGTTGCCCAGATGCTGCCAGGGCGGGGCTAAGGTCTTCAGCTTCTTTAAACTGGCGTCGGACAGTTTGGCCAGTTTCAGCCCGTGGCGCGCGCAGGCGTCCGTGGCCATGATGGCGCCGCCGCCCGTGATGCTGATGATACCTACATTTCTTCCTTTCATCAGCGGCAATTTCAAGAATGCCCTGGTCATGTCCTGGAATTCGTTCTCGCCTGTGACTCGCAGCACGCCGCACTGCTTAAAGGCGGCGTCGTAGACCTCGTCACTGCCGGCAAGGCTTCCCGAGTGCGATTGCGCCGCTCTGGCAGAGTCGTCGCAGCGTCCTGATTTCAGCGCCAGTATCGGTTTCTTTTTCGACACGCGTCCGGCGACTTCCATGAAGCGGCGGCCGTTCCTCATTCCTTCTATGTAGAGCATGATGACCTTAACCATCGGGTCGTCCTCGAAGTATTCCAGCCCGTCGGCGAAGTCTATATCGCAGGCGTTGCCGATATCGATGCCCTTGCCCACGATAGGGAAGTACGGCAGGCCGCTCATATAGAGACCGGTTTGGCATATCACGCCGGTGGGTACTTCGTGCATTGCGATGCGGGTGAATGCCGTGTTGAAGTGATGATATGCGTTGCCCGTGCCGAACGTGTTGGGCCCGACGATGCGGGCGACTCCCTCGCGCGCGATGCGCACCACCTCATCCTGAAGCCTCTTGCCTTCCGCGTCCGCGTCGGCGTAGCCCTGCCCGACTATAGTGATAGCCTTTATGCCTTTATCAACGCATTCCTTTACCAGCTTCGGGCCGTGTCTGCTCGGCGTCAGGATAACGGCGAGGTCGATATCGTCGGGTATCTCCGCAAGGCTACGGTAGCACTTAATCCCAAGTATCTCGTCGGCGCCGGGGTTCACAGGGTACAGTTTACCCTTGTAACCGTATCCTTTCAGATGTTCCATAACGTTCCATCCGAAAGCCCCGGTGGCTCTGGTCAGGCCGACGAGCGCAATCGATTTCGGCTCCATGAAAAGTCTCATTATCTCAACAGTATTACTGGTATCGGCGGGAGTCACTGGCGAACCTCCTTGTTTGCAACCGTCTTCCATAGTTTGTCAACCTGGGCCCTGACCTCGGATTTGTCGCAGTCCGTATTGATGATGACATCGGCGTGCTTCGCGCGCTCGGCTGGCGGGAGCTGCGCCTGGATGCGCGCCCGCGCTTCATCCTCGCTGAGGCCGCCGCGCTCCTTGAGGCGTTGTACTGCTATGTCCGGCGGCGTGAGCGCCACCCACACCTCGTTGACCAGGTCGGTCCATGCGGCTTCGATGAGCAGGGCGGCTTCAAGGACGACGACACGGGTGCCTTTCTTTCTGAAACGCTCGATTTCACCGCGTGCTATTTCTTTCATTCGCGGGTGCACTATCGCATTGAGGCGGGCCAGCGCTTTCTCGTCGCCGAAAACGATACGACTCAGCTTCTTACGGTCTATGGAGCCGTCCGCTTTTCTGATGTCCGGCCCGAATTCATCAACAAGCTCCTGGTTAAGCTGCGTGTCGGGTTTGTATGCCTCATGGGCCAGCTTGTCGGCGTCGATAACGGCAGCGCCTTTTTCAGCAAGCATCTGAGCTATGGTGCTCTTGCCGCTGAGTATTCCTCCCGTGAGACCGATAACAAACATCTGTAAATATCTCGATTGCGATTTATCTGTAACCAGTCTACCAATTGGAACGCTGGCGGGTCAAGTTTGAATCGTGATTGAGGTATGTCAACCCCCTGTTATCCCCCAGTCTTGGGGGATGAAAAGTAAGGATGGGGGACACCCCCAATCCCCCGTCAGGAGACGCTGTCTCCTGTACCTCTGTTTTTCAAGTTCGAGTGGTGGTCGATGTGACCGAATCTACTTGTAGTCTTCCATATTTACTACTGTCATTGCCCGACTTGATCGGGCAATCCAGAAAGGGCGAATGGCCATTCGCCCCTACAGTGGATTTTTGTTTAGGGGATACACCCAATCCCCCGTCCCCGATTCATCGGGGTACCTCTTATCGATCCAAGTTGCAGGGGTGCGGCTTGCTGTGTCCTTTCAATTCGACTACAATACATAATTGGAGGACCGAGATGCGAGAGGCTCTGCTTTACGAGAAGCTCTCCAGCTCTCGTGTGAAGTGCAACGTATGCCAGTGGCGCTGCGAGATCAGCCCCGGCAAGTACGGGGTGTGCCGCATGCGCCAGAACATCGAAGGCGTCCTCTACTGCCTGAACTACTCTATTGTTTCATCGGCCGCTGTAGACCCCATAGAGAAAAAACCCCTGTTCCATTTCTACCCGGGCACTTCCGTCTACTCACTCGGCACATGGGGCTGCAATTTCCACTGCACCGGCTGCCAGAACTGGCAGATAGCCTGCACGGACGTGTCGTCTCTGGAGGGATCGCGAACGATAACACCGGAGCAGGCCGTCGATTCCGCCTTGCGTAGCGGTAGCGCAGGTATCGCGTGGACTTATAACGAACCGGCCGTATGGTTCGAATATACCCTGGATTCGGCCAGGCTGGCGAAGGAGAAAGGCCTGTACACCGTTTATGTGACGAACGGCTACATTACCGAGGAAGCGCTTGACATGATAGGCCCGTATCTGGGCGCTTATCGCGTAGATATAAAGGGATTCAGCGACAGGCTGTATAAGGAACTTGCTAGGGTTACCCAATGGCGCGGCATACTGGATGTGGCAAAGAGGGCCAGACATAAGTGGAACATGCATGTTGAGGTGGTGACGAACATCACTCCTGCCATGAATGATGACGACGAACAACTGGAGGGGATAGCGCGCTGGATAAGGGACAGCCTCGGCGAGCTCACGCCGTGGCATATCACGCGCTTCTATCCGCAGCATAAGATGGAGCACATTCCGCCGACGCCTCTGTCCTCGCTTGAGCATGCCTATGACATCGGTATGAAGGCGGGACTTCGCTTCATCTACATGGGAAATGTGCCTGGGAATAGCCATGAAAACACTGAATGTTACTCGTGCGGTAGTTTACTTATTTCCAGAATCGGTTATAATACAAAAATCATTGGTTTGGATAAATCAAGGTGTCGTAAGTGCGGTGCGGAAGTGAATGTAAGGGTTGGAGAGGTATGCGATGTTTAGATTTCCAGTAGTTGCAGGAAGATTTTATCCGGGTACGCGATCTTTCCTTGAAGAGCGGATCGATGACCTTATCGATAGGAAGACGCCTGCTGAGGATGTGCTTGGTGTTCTTGCCCCCCATGCGGGATATAACTTCTCGGGCGCGGTGGCGGGTGCGGTCATATCGAGGATTAAATTCAAGGATACCTTTGTCATATTGGGTCCGAACCATACGGGGCTGGGACAGCCCTACAGCATCATGGCGGAGGGGACGTGGCGCACGCCGCTTGGCGATATGGAGATAGACGGCGAGATGGCCAAGGCCATACTTGCATCGACAAGCTATCTTCAGAAGGATGAGAAAGCCCATCTTGGCGAACACTCGATCGAGGTGCAATTGCCGTTCCTGCAGTATTTCAAAGAGGACGTGAAATTCGTTCCGATAGTCCTAATGGGTGATGCTTCGGGCGACGTGTATAAGGATATCGGTAAGGGCATAGCGAAGGCAATTAAGGAGTCGAACGGTAAGGTGGTCATTATGGCCAGCAGCGATATGTCGCACTATGAATCGCAGGCGGCGGCAAAGGAGAATGACTTCAAGGCTATCGAGGCCATACTCGCGCTCGATGCTGACGAGCTTTTGAAGCGTATCAAAGAACACCACATTACGATGTGCGGCTACGCTCCTGTGGCGACCATGATACATGCGTGTAAGGAGCTGGGCGCGAAGAAAGCGGAGCTGGTCATGTATCAGACCAGCGGAGATGTGACCGGCGATTTTCACAGGGTTGTAGGTTACGCCGGAGTGATCATTAAAAAGTGAGGGACTTATGCATCCGTTAGTGGAACTGGCCAGACGTACCATCGAGAGTTACGTGCGCGAGGGGAAGGTTCCACGGGGGCCGGATGATTTAATCCCGGAAATGCGCGAGCAGGCCGGGGTTTTTGTTTCCCTGAAGATCGGAGGCAACCTGCGCGGATGCATCGGCACCTTTGCGCCTGAGCGCAAGACCGTGGCCGAGGAGATTATGGCCAACGCGGTGCGTTCCGCCACCCGCGATCCCCGCTTCCCCGCCGTCTCCCCTGAAGAGCTCGCGTCGCTCGAATACAGCGTCGATGTTCTAACTGCCCCAGAGCCTGTCGCCAGTGAGGCTGAACTTGATCCCAAGAAGTACGGCGTCATCGTCGAGGCCGGCGGTCGCCGCGGATTGCTGCTCCCCGACCTTGAGGGCGTCGATACGGTTCAGTACCAGATCGAGATATGCCGCGCCAAGGCCGGCATTCCCGCTAACATGCCGGTGAAGCTGTATCGCTTCGAGGTCAAAAGGTACAGGTAGCTCGGTTATCCGAAATACAGCAAATGAGATTCACACTTGCAATCGGATGAGCCGAATCCTTTGACCGGAATATGGGCTTCTGGAAATTCCATCGCTTCTTGACATAAATCGCACTCCAGCCTCTCCCCGCTTTCAACGTACCATACGTCGACTATTGTCGCTTTTTTCAGAAAGTAATCTATATGCCAGTGCAGTTTCTTGTCGCTTCGCAGATGCCTTAATATGCGGGCGTTCAAACCGTTCATGGCGCTGCCGAAATAGAGGTAGCGCCCGGCGGGGAAGGTGAAGCGCCCCAGCTTGCCGATGGTGATGTCGGCGGGCTTGTCCAGCTTCATCGTCAGGATATAGGTTCCTTTATCCATGGTGTAATTGTACTGCTTTGAGGGCATGAGGCAAAAGCCTCAATCAACCCCCTGCTGTCCCCCAATCTTGGGGGATGTAAAAAAAAATGGGGGACACCCCCAAACCCCCGGCCCCGATAAATCGGGGCACCTCTTTTTAAACGTCATTGCGAGGAGTCCTTCCATAATAAGAATCTATAGAAGGACGACGTGGCAATCTAGTAGTTGGTATAGTGTGGCGTAATAGGAGATTGCTTCGCTTCGCTCGCAATGACAAGGAATGCATAGCAAATGCATCTAGCCCCGCAGTTGCTTCTATGTTAGACTAGCGCCATGATATATCCGGGTACCTCTGAATGCGAATGAAATCGATAAACAGGAAAACGTTGATATGTGAGATGTGGTTCTTCCTTATCGCTGGCATCGTTATCGGTCTGGACCAACTGTCAAAGTATCTGGTGCGTGCGAATATGGTTCTGGGGGAGTCGATACCGGAAGAGGGCTTTTTCCGTTTTACCTACGGCACCAACACGGGAGGCGTTTTCGGCTTCTTCTCGAACCAGACCTTCCTGATAACGGTCGCCGCCATCGTGTCGGTCGTAATAATACTTCTTTATTCACGCCATAAGATGGCGCATAGCATGCTGGTTAAGGTTTCGCTTGGACTGATTTTGGGCGGTTCAATAGGGAACCTTATCGACCGCGTGCGATTCGGTGCGGTTACGGATTTCATTGATGTCGGCGCGTGGCCAGTGTTCAACCTGGCGGATTCGGCAATCGATATCGGCGTCGTGCTGCTCATAATCTATATCCTCTTCAAGATTAAAAAGGACAGCAAGGAGGCCAAGCAGGTTGAGTCAAAGGATTGAGCTTGTCGCATACGAAGCGGGGAGCCGCCTCGACAGCTACGTCGCTGCCCGGTGCCCGCAGTTGTCGCGGTCGCACGTGCAGCGTTTGACCGATGACGGGTTTGTCACCGTGAACGGACGAGCCTCAAAGAGCGGATACAAGATTCGGGAAGGGGATCGCATCGTTGTCGATGTCCCGGATCCCCAGCCTATCGCTCCACAGCCCGAGGATATACCGCTGTCGATTGTTTATGAGGATGACGACGTGCTCGTCATCGATAAGCCTACGGGTCTGACGGTCCATCCGGCGCCGGGGCACTCCGAGCACACGCTGGTGAACGCGATACTGGCACACTGTCCTGCGCTTAGCATCAACGGCTCGATACGTCCTGGCATCGTGCATCGCCTGGATAAAGATACCTCCGGTGTGATGATGATAGCCAAGAACGATGCCGCCCAGCGCGACCTCTCGAGTCAGATCAAAGAGCGCACAGTGCTTAAGCAATATACCGTGCTGGTGCACGGGCGTGTGACTCCTGATAAAGGCGTTATCGAGGCTCCAATGGGACGCGATCCGTCCAACCGCAAGCGCATGGCCGTTGTCGATTCCGGCCGCGAGGCGCGCACGCGCTACAGCGTTATCAAATACTTCAAGGGATACACGCTGCTTGAAGTGACGCTGGATACCGGGCGCACGCATCAGATAAGGGTGCACCTCTCGGCACTGGGGTTCCCGGTGGTTGGGGATGGCGTTTACGGCAAGAAATCGGATATTGCCGCCAGGCAGTTCGTGCACGCTGCCCGTCTCGGCTTCAACCTGCCGTCGAACGGCAAGTGGGCGGAGTTCACCGCGCCGCTGCCGCATGATTTGGAGGAGGCAGTGAAGAGGGTGTCGAAGCTATAAGTTTGACGCTAATCTATATGGAACTCTCTGTCTATACCGGTGATATTAACTTGATTTAATTAAAAAGAACATCCAGATGACAGCGACTAATGCGATAAAAAAAGATAGCTTCCGAAATATATTGCCCCTAGCATTGTAAAGATCTGATTTCCAGAGCCAGTATGGACACTTTAAATACTCACGCAGATTTACCTTGCGATTCATAAACATGAATAACCCACATATGATGAAGGCAATATCTATTACCAATATAAAGATAAGGTGTTTAGTTTCCACAGTTTGGAATAATCGCTTTCTTCTGTAGTTACGGTCTAGCCCTTCTTCTCTATCTTGGCCCAGGTGTCGCGCAGGCCGATGGTGCGGTTGAAAACGAGATGTTCTTTAGTCGAGTCCTTCAGGTCGGCGCAGAAATAGCCCAGGCGCTCGAACTGGTACCGGCTTTCAGGCGCCACGCTGGATAAGCTCGGCTCGACATAACCGCTGACGGTTTCGAGTGAGTTCGGGTTGATGACGCTCTCGCAACCTTCGACTACGTCGCTGGGATTCTCCACGGTGAAAAGCCTGTCATACAGCCGCATCTCTGCTTCGACCGCGTGCTGAGCCGACAGCCAGTGAATTGTTCCCTTCACTTTGCGGCCGTCCGGCGTGTTGCCGCCGCGCGTGGCCGGATCATAGGTGCAATGCAGCTCGACCGCCTCGCCGTTCTTGTCTTTCACCACATCGACGCATTTGATCAGGTAGGCATAGCGCAGGCGCACCTCATTGTCGAGGAATAGTCTGAAGAAGCCCTTGGGCGGAGTCTCGCGGAAGTCGTCTCGCTCGATGTACAGCACGCGGGAGAACGGCACCTTGCGCGAACCCATCGACGGGTCTTCGGGATTGTTGACGGCGTCAAGCTCTTCGACCTGGCCTTCCGGATAGTTGTCGATGATGACGCGTAACGGTCGCACCACGGCCATCACTCTGGGGGCCCGCTTATTAAGATCTTCCCTGACGCAGTGTTCAAGCAGTGCCATGTCGATGGTGCTGTCCGTCTTGGCCACGCCGATGCGCTCGCAGAAGTCACGGATGGCTTCGGGCGTATAACCGCGCCGGCGCAGTCCCGCGATGGTCGGTAATCGCGGGTCGTCCCAGCCCACGACAATGCCCTGTTGTACAAGCTGCAGCAGCTTGCGTTTGCTCATCAGAGTGTAGCTCAAATTGAGCCGCGCGAACTCTATCTGCCTCGGGTGATGGACATTTAACTGGTCGAGAAACCAGTCGTACAGCGGGCGATGGTCCTCGAACTCCAGCGTGCAAATCGAGTGCGTTATCCTTTCGATGGAGTCCTCCAGCCCGTGCGCCCAGTCGTACATCGGGTATACGCACCACTTGCCGCCGGTGTTGTGGTGCTCCTCGTGCAAGATGCGGTACATAACCGGGTCGCGCAGGTTAAGGTTGGGCGATGACATATCGACCTTGGCGCGCAGTACACGAGAGCCGTCATCGAACTCACCGGCGCGCATGCGCTGAAACAGGTCGAGGTTCTCTTCGATGGAGCGGTTTCGGTAAGGGCTGTTCCTGCCCGGCTGGGTCAGCGTGCCGCGGTATTCCCTTATTTCGTCCGCACTCAGATCGTCTACGTAGGCCTTGCCTGCTTTGATAAGCTGGACGGCATAATCATACATCTGCTCAAAATAATCGGATGCGAAGTACAGCCTGTCCTCCCAGTCGAAGCCGAGCCAGCGCACGCTGTCCTTGATTGATTCGACGTATTCTTCCTCTTCCTTGGTCGGATTGGTGTCGTCGAAGCGCAGGTTGCACTTGCCGCCGTACTGCTGCGCGATGCCGAAGTTGAGGCATATCGATTTGGCGTGCCCGATGTGGAGGTAGCCGTTGGGCTCGGGGGGGAAGCGTGTATGAACGCGCCCGTCGTTTTTATTCGACTTGAGGTCTTCGTTGATGATGTCCCTAATGAAATCGGAGGGCACCGATGGTTTTGGTGTAGTCATATATTTCTCTATCTAAATATGGTTTCGATTAAGAGCGAATCAGCCCCTATATTTCTGTTTTCTCTTTGTCATTGTCCGACGCAATCTGTAGGGGCGACCCTCGTGGTCGCCCACGGCGGGCAGGCACAAGGCCTGCCCCTACATCCGGATCATCCTTCCACAGTTTGGAAGGATGATGACATTAGAATCCTGTACCTCTTTCTATAGTTGACTCGGGTTGAAATCTCAACTAAAGTTACAATTTACAGCTACCTTTGTCAAGGAGAATGATTGATTGTCGGGCGGGATGTCGCTGCGGTTTGTGTTTGATATGGCAGGGGGCACGGCACGCCGTGCCCATACATTTGATCGGCATATAGGTTGCGGCATTTGCCGTCTTTACGGGTATATGGGGTTTCGTATAGAATTATAATGGTCGGCATCACTTATGAAAGGAGACCGATTTGACACGCGACATAATCATTTTCAACCCCGGCCCGGCCATGCTGCCGGAACCGGTATTAGAGAGCACCAGCAAGGCTATTCTCAATTTCGCCAATACCGGCATGTCCATTATGGAAATAAGCCATCGCGCCAAGGAATTCGACGCGCTGCTGGCGGATACGGAAAAGAAACTGCACGCTATCATGGGGATTCCCGATGACTATAAGGTATTGTTCCTCCAGGGAGGGGCGACCCTGCAGTTCTCCATGGTCCCTATTAACCTGCTGACGTCCGGCAAGGTCGCCGATTACATCGATACCGGCTATTTTGCCAGCAGGGCTATCAAAGAGGCCAAACTTATCGGGAAGGTGAACGTAGCCGCCTCTACGAAGGAGCTCAACTACAAGAAATTGCCGGCTCAAACCGACCTCAGGCTTACGCCGGACGCGGCCTACTGCCATATCACATCCAACAATACCATCTATGGAACGCAGTGGCAGTCGTTCCCGGAGACGAAGAGAGTTCCTCTGGTGGCCGATATGTCTTCCGATATACTGTCACGGAAGATAGATGTCAGCAAATTCGGTATTATCTATGCCGGTGCGCAGAAGAACATGGGGCCTGCAGGCGTTACCTGTGTCATCATCCGCAAAGACCTTGTCGGTAAGGCGCCGGCGAATACCCCCACGATGCTGAATTACCAGCCGCACGTGGAGAACAACTCCAGCTTTAACACCTGTCCCGTCACCGCAATCTTCGTTGTTCATGAGGTTCTGCAGTGGATCGAGGAGCAGGGCGGCGTGGAAAAGATCGAGGCTGTTAATAACAAGAAGGCAGACATCATTTACAACATAATCGACAGTAACAGTGATTACTACAAAGGCCACGCGGAACCGGGATACAGGTCCAGGATGAACATCACCTTCCGCCTTCCCTCCGAGGAGTTGGAGGCCAAGTTCGCTTCCGAGGCGTCCAAGGCAGGATTGAAAGGTTTGAAGGGTCATCGCTCCGTTGGCGGCATACGCGCGTCTATGTACAATGCTGTACCGCTCGAAGGTGCGCAGAGGCTTGCCGAGTTCATGAAGGAGTTCAAGAAGAACAACCCGGCGTAATCCGGAAACATTCGATTTGCGATGGTAGGGGCACGGCATGCCGTGCCCCTACGTTTGTTTGTACGATGGCGACTGTAATTTAATGCGAATAGACTGTTTGTTACGATGATGCTAGAATAATGGACATGAATAGCACGAACGTCCGGGTGCGCTACGCCCCCAGCCCCACGGGGTTTCCCCACATCGGTAATATCCGCACTGCGCTGTTCAACTGGCTGTTCGCCAGGCACAGCGGCGGTAAATTTATCGTCCGCATCGAGGATACGGACCAGACGCGCAAGGTTGATGGGGCGCTGGAGGCGATACTGGACAGCCTGAGGTGGCTGGGACTCGACTGGGACGAGGGGCCTGAGGTCGGCGGCGGTTACGGGCCGTACGTCCAGTCGGAGCGCGTTGAGCTGTATCGCAAGCACGCGCAGCAATTACTCGATAACGGCAGCGCCTACAAATGCTACTGCACGCCGGAGCGTCTTGAGCGCATGCGGGCCGAGATGTCGCAGCGCAAGGAATCGGCTCGCAGCTACGACCGCCACTGCCGCGACCTAAGCGATAAAGAGCGCGTCGAGCTGGAATCGAAAGGTGCGCCGTCGGTAATCCGTTTGAAGGTTCCGGCCGATGGGCAGACGAAGTTCCATGACCTGATACGCGGCGATATCACATTCGAAAACAGCGAGCTCGACGACCTGGTTCTACTAAAGTCGGATGGCTATCCAACCTATCATCTGGCCAACATCGTCGACGACCGTTTTATGGAGATCACGCATGTGATGCGCGCCGACGAGTGGCTTTCGTCCACGCCGCGACACGTGATTCTATACAATGCGTTCGGCTGGGAGCCGCCGCTGTATGCGCACCTGCCCATGATACTGGGCCCGGACAAGTCCAAGCTGAGCAAACGCCATGGTGCTACGGCGCTGATCGATTATTGCGATCGAGGCTATCTGCCGGAGGCCATGCTGAACTTCCTGGCGATGCTCGGGTGGGCGCTGGATGACAAGACGGAGATATTCAGCCGTGACGAGCTGATAAAGAATTTCACCATCGAGCGCATATCCAAAACCGCGGCCGTGTTCAGCCAGGACAAGCTTATCTGGATGAACGGCGTCTACATACGCGAGTTGAGCGATGCCGATTTCGCCGAGCGCGCTCTGCCGTTCCTCGACAGGGATTTGCCCGCGTCGGTAGCCCGTCCTATCTCGAAAGATTACCTGATACAGATAGCTTCCCTGATGCGGGAGCGGGTCAAGGTCTTCGGTGGGGCGCCCGCCGTTGGCGGCACGGCTGCGGAGGAGGGGATCGCGGAGCAGGCCGGATTCTTCTTCCTCGATGAGATCGAGTACGATACGAAAATGCTGCTGGTCAAGGGGATGGATAAGCAGAAGGCGGCATCGGCATTAAGTGCGGCGAAAGAGCGCCTGTCGGGATGCGAGTTTGAGCACGATGCGCTAGAGAGCACGCTGCGGCCGCTTGCTGATGAACTTGGGATGAAGCCCGGCGTGCTGTTTGGCCCGATACGTATAGCGGTCACGGGACGCACCGCCGCGCCTCCGCTGTTCCAGACGTTGTCGGTGCTGGGTCGAGACCGGTGCCTCAAGCGCATATCATCGGCAATCGATAAGCTGTCGAAATTTTGACAGCAACCAATTACTGTTTTAAGCTATTAAAAGGGTGATACTTATGGAATGTAAATTTTGCCTGTATTATCAACCGGACGGCAGCTGCAGGATGCACGGCAAGCCTACCGCAGAGCAGCTCGTTAAGGGATGCGCTTCTTATGTGGATCAGCCGTTCGGCCTTAGCAGCGCCACCGGGTGCTGCGGCCTGGCCGGTATGCCTCTAGGCGATCAGGATGCGGCGTGTGAGGCCGATAAGCGGCAGGGATAGGATTGGGGTTAGTTATGGGTACTTGCTATCGATGTCACTATTTCAACGATGATGAGGAGTGCATCATTCACAAGCTTAAAGATGATAAACAGCTTATTAAGGGATGCGATTCGTTCATCGATAAGAACTTTGACCCTCAGTTTTCAGATTGCTGCGGCATATTGAACTGGCCAAGTGCTACATCCTCTGATGATACCGATACCGAGCTTTGCCAAGAGCCATAGCTTGCGGTATAATATCCACGCGCGCTGGGGAATCGTCTAGTGGTAGGACAACAGACTCTGGATCTGTGAGCCCAGGTTCGAATCCTGGTTCCCCAGCCAATTTGTTTGTTATCCGACTGTTTCACAACGACGCTAGTCGGTTGTTGGGCTTTGTCATATCGGAGGCTTGAATTGACGGAAGAGAAGACCTCAAATAATTCAGCGGCTTCGGGGGATACGTCTGAGGAACAGCCGCAGGCGCCTTATGACTTCAAGACCAGCGAGGAAGTGCAGTTCCTCAAAGAAGTAGTCGAACGCAGCCTGCCGCCCAATACAAGATTCTTAACTACCCTTCCGTATAAGAACCTGACGGTCTTTGTCATATCTACCGATTCAAAGATGATAATGGTGGATGACGGGTTCCTGCCGCTGGGGGTGGTGATTCTGAACGTGGGCAAACCAAAAGGTCTTTTATTGACCCGCGAGGAATATGAGGTGCCGTATGAGTTCTCCGGCAGCGATATTTATTACAAGTACGGTATAACCGATCATTACAGGATGTCGGAGTTGAATGGGCTCAGGCTGCTCGGGGTGGGGCAGCCCTACAGGGGACCGATGCTCACGGGGCACGGGGATGCTAACAGCACTGTGCACTCCATCGAAGGGGTGCCTGTATCAGAACTGATTAATTACCTGGTGTCGATGGTCACCAAGAGGTACGGTCTGGTGCTGCGCAAGATACTGGCAACTAGCTGCAACTCAAAGGTGGGGGATTTGGGTGAGGTCAGTATTCCGGTCTTTTACGCGCTGGAGGACGTAAGGCCTTTCTCTTTCCTGGATAGGAGGACCAGCCAGAGAGGAAGGGGGACGGTTGATTATTTTGTAACCTGGGGCGATAAGTGGATGGCGAAATATCCGGGCCAGGAGCCGGTTCTATATGAGCCAAAACCTGAGGATATAGAGGCACATCCGCCGCTGACGAAGAAGGAGATAAAATTCCTGATCCAAAAGGATGCCGAGGACAGGGAGAGGGCCAAGGTTGAGGAGGCGGTGAAGACCGAGGATGAGGAATCTCCAAAGATGGACAGGTCCAGGATTATAGCTGACTACCTGGCGCTGGTGAAGTCGAGTTTTGCATCGATGGGTCAGCGGGTAATGCGTAAGTCTCAGCCTGAATCTACCGAATACACTACATATGATGTGCCGGGATCGATCGACGACAGGGACGGGGTTGAGAGCACCATCTACGGGATAGACAGCGATATTGAAGGGGTGATAGCCGCGTTTTATGAAGGCGATCTGACCGAAGAGGAATTCAAAGGCTATATGTCGGAGAAGGCGGCGGAATTGAAAGAGAAGTGGGCTCCGTTCATAGAAGCCGCAAAGGATAATGTTAAAACCAGGGTTGATGCTATCAAGATACTGGATGCCCTGCTGGCGGGCATGCCGGATACACATACAATCAGGCCGTTCAGGAGTTTATTGGAGGAGTGGAGGAGGGAGTTAAAGATAATTTAACTCCCTGTCATTGCCCGACTTGATCGGGCAATCCAGTAAGCACAGTTTGTCATGCTGAACGAAGTGAAGCATCTCGTCTTTCAGCGGGCAAAAAATACGAGATTCTTCAGTCACTACGTTCCTTCAGAATGACAGCTAGATCATCCTTCCGCGGAAGGATGATGACAATCGACGTTTACTGCGGTTTCGGTATCCTGTGGAAGCGAATCCTGGCCAGCCCCTTTAAATCCTCGATAACGGTCTTTTTGATATTGACCGTTGTTCCGGGGTCATCGACCCACGTTACAGGTATCTCAGCTATTTTATATCCGTTCTTCATCGCGAGTAGAAGCATCTCTGTGTCGAAGAACCATTCGTTGTTCTTAGTTAGAGGAAGTATCTTCTGCGCGCAGTCACGGCTCATTGCCTTAAATCCGCACTGGGCGTCGGATAGTGTCGTGAAGAACATGATCTTGATAAGAAGGTTGTAGCATCTCGACGTAAACTCGCGTTTATGGCCTCGAGTTGTTTTAGCGCCGCGCTTCAATCTCGATCCGATGGCGATATCGGCGCCGTCGATTATGGCCTGAACGAGCTTAGGAAAGGCATCGAGGCCGGTAGATAAGTCGACATCCATGTAGCTCACGATGTCGGCCTTGCTGTCGAGCCATACCTTGCGCAGGGCACGGCCGCGCCCCTTCTGGTCGATGTGAAATGGAACGACATCGTTATATTGTTTCGCGAGCGACTGGGCTATCTCCCACGTCTTGTCCGTCGAGGCGTTATCGGCAATTACGATGTGCCAATCATGTTTGAGGTTGCTGGCGAGGAAATCGCGCAGCGTGGCTACGCTGCCGGGCAGTGCAGCCTCTTCATTATAGACCGGGATGAATACGGCGACGGTGGTCATATCTTACCTTGTCATTACCCGACTTGATCGGGTAATCCAGCGTTGTTTCTGTCATTGCGAGCGTAGCGAAGCAATCTCTTTTTACGCTGTTGAAGGTGTTCTTCACCTTCAACCAAGTATTGCCCCATATTTGGCGAGGTGAAGAACACCATGCCGAGCTATACTTAAGATTGCCACGTCGTCCTTCCGCAACCAGAGTGTACGGAAGAACTCCTCGCAATGACGTTTAAATTTTAGTGCCTGAAGTGGCGCATGCCGGTGAAGACCATGGCTATATTGTACTTGTCGGCTGCTGCGATGGCCTCATTGTCTTTCTTGGAGCCGCCCGGCTCGATGATAGCGGTGATGCCCGCCTCGCCGGCGAGCTCGACGCCGTCGGGGAAAGGGAAGAAGGCGTCCGAGCCGAGCACGCTGCCTTTTGCGCGTTCGCCGGCCTTCTTTATCGCTATAGCTACGCTGTCCACGCGGCTGGGCTGACCGGCGCCCATGCCCAGCAGATGGTTGTCCTTCGTCAGCACGATGGCGTTGGATTTTACCAGCTTCACGGCGCGCCATGCGAAGATAAGATCAGCGATTTCCTGTTTCGTCGGCTCACGCTTAGAGACGGTCTTCATTGGTATATCGTCAGCGGTGCAGTCGGTTGTCTGCACGATAAAGCCGCCGCCGCTTACGCGCCGCATCTCCAAAGCGGTAGTATGCCTTGGCGGAATGTCCTGTATTGTGAGGATCCGCATGTTGCGTTTCGTTAGCATCTCGAGCGCTTCCTGGTCATAGCCCGGTGCGATCATGGCGTCAAAATGCGTCTTGCATATCTCTATAGCTGTGGCCTCATCGATCCTTTCATTGGAGGCGACTATGCCGCCGAAGGCCGATACCGGGTCGCCGGTGAGCGCCCTGCGATAGGCCTCGGCCAGGCGGGGGTGCGAGGCCAGGCCGCACGGGTTGGTGTGCTTGATGATCGCGATGGTTGGCTCCGAGAACTCGCAGGCCGCGCGTATGGCGCTGTCCATATCCATAATATTATTGTATGAAAGCTCCTTGCCGGAGAGCTGCACCGCGTTGGCCATTCCAGATTCGCCCTTGCCTATCACTTCTTCTTTATAGAAAGCCGCCTTCTGGTGAGGGTTCTCGCCGTAGCTCAGGTCCTGGATTTTGTGCATGGCGACTGTTATCTCGGCAGGAAATATCTCTTCTTTGGGCCTAAGGTAGGTCGATATGGCTGTGTCGTAGATCGCAGTGTGCTGGAAGGCTTTCTGCGCCAGTCGCTTTCTCTCGTCGATTCCGATGTCGCCCGCGCGCAGCTTCTCAAGTATCGGCGTGTAATCCGCCGGGTCGACCACAACGATGACGCCGGGGAAGTTCTTGGCCGATGCGCGTATCATCGTCGGCCCGCCGATGTCTATGTTCTCCAGCGCGTCGGTCAGAGTAACTCCTTCTTTCGACACGGTCTGGACGAAGGGATACAGGTTAACGACGACCATATCGATGGGTGTGATGTTCTTCTCTTTGAGCTGTGACATGTGGTCTTCAAGGTCGCGCCGCGCCAGTATGCCGCCGTGTACCATGGGGTGCAGGGTCTTCACACGTCCGTCCAGTATCTCGGGAAAGCCGGTGATGTCGCTGATGCCGTGCACAGGCAGACCGGCGTCGACCAATGCTTTCTTAGTGCCGCCCGTGCTGAATATCTCCACTTTCAGGTCGATAAGGCCTTTAACAAACTCGACGATACCTTTTTTATCAGATACGCTTACGATTGCGCGCAATGCCTGCCTCCTAGACGATTCTGGTGCGTTCTTCGTTCGATTTACGCTTTACTATCTTGCCGATGATGATGGAGCCGGGCAGCTTCTTCATCATGCTGGAGCTGTCTGCGGGGTCGCAGATAAGGATCATGCCTATGCCCATGTTGAAGACGCGGTACATCTCACCATCATCAATGTTGCCCATTTGCTGGATGAGCTGAAATAACGGCGGTACCTTCCACGCGCTTTGTTTGACGACTGCCGCTACGGATTCGGGCAAGGTGCGAGGCAAGTTGCCGGTGAAGCCGCCGCCGGTGATATGGGCCAGGCCTTTTATCTTTGGCAGCAGCGGCTTTATTTTCTTGTAATAACATCTATGCGGCTCAAGCAGGGCGTCGCCCAGGGTACAGCCCAGTTGCTGGTAGTGCCTATTGAGCCTGGACGGATCGCTGTCGGTATTGAAAACGCGTCGTACCAGCGAGTAGCCGTTGGTGTGCAGTCCGCTCGACGGCAGGCCGATGAGCACATCGCCGGATACGATAGATGCGCCGTTCTTAATTTTCGATTTCTCAATGCCTCCGACGATGAATCCGACCAGGTCGTATTCTCCAGGAGGATAAGTTCCGGGCATCTCCGCCGTCTCGCCGCCGATGAGCGCGCAGCCAACGTCCTTGCAGGCTTTTGACATACCTTTAACGATGCCGGCGACGATCGAAGGCTGCATTTTCGACATGGCTATGTAATCCTGAAAGAATAACGGAGATGCGCCGCAGGTAAGGATATCGTTCACGCAGTGGTTCACGATATCCATGCCGATGCCTTCATGCCTCTCCAATGCGCAGGCGAGCTTTATCTTGGTGCCGACGCCGTCAGCGCTGGAGACGAGTATCGGCTGTTTAAATCCCTTCAGTGCGAAAAGGCTGCCAAAGAACCCGATGTCGCTCACAACGTTTTTGGTGAAGGTCGTACGTGCGTGTTTACAGATGATTTCCTTTAGCCGGTCGTTGGCGTCGATATCGACGCCCGCGTCGCGGTAGGTATGATGTGATTTTTGCATGGCAGCTTTAACCAAGAATCACCCTTTTTTCATTTCTAAAGACAGTTTGTTCATATCGAGTTGGACGGGCACCGGGTAGTTGCCGGTGAAGCATGCCAGGCAGAAATACTCTCTGGGAAGGCCGACTGCTTCAATTAACGCGTCCACGGTAAGATATCCCAGACTGTCGGCGCCGATGAACTTTGCTATCTCAGGGATGTCTTTATGTGCCGCGATGAGCTCCCAACTGCTGGCCATGTCGACTCCTAAACAGCAGGGGTATTTCAGGGGAGGGGCGCATATGCGCATGTGGATTTCGGTGGCTCCGGACTTGCGCAGCAGGTTGATGACGCGCGGCGTAGTTGTTCCCCTGACTATACTATCATCTACAAGAACCACTCTCTTACCATTGAGCCGCTCCTGCATCGGATTGAATTTCTGCTGCACACCCAGCTCTCTCAAACGCTGGTGAGGCTCGATAAACGTGCGTCCTACATATCGGTTTTTAAGCATTATCTCATTGTACGGCAATCCTGATGCATGAGCATAACCTATCCCCGCGGCTGTTGCCGAGTCGGGCAGGCCGAATGCCACATCGGCGGATGCTGGATGCAGCTGAAAAAGTTTGGCTCCCATGGCTTCCCTGGCGGCATAAACGCGGCGTCCCTGTATTATGCTGTCCGGGCGTGAAAAATATATGAACTCAAAAATACATAGACCGCTGGGCTTGCCGTCGCCTTCCTTATAGCTTTGCAAACCATTGGCATTGATAGCTACAATTTCGTTAGGCTCTATATCACGCAGGAACTGTGCGCCGGTGTGGTCCAGCGCGCAGCTCTCTGAAGCGATGGCCCATCCTCCATTTAACTCGCCTATACAAAGGGGGCGAACACCCAACGGATCGCGCACACAGTAGAGAGTGTCTTCAGTAAGAATCACTAATGAATAAGCGCCGATCAGCCTCTTCATGGCGTATCTTATTTTTTCCAGCCAGGATTTCTGTGGCGCGGATACGATAACGTTAGCTATTATTTCAGAGTCGGATGTGGTGCGAAAGCTGAAGCCCTGGCTTTCCAATTGCTGACGCAGCTCATCGGAGTTCACGATATTTCCGTTATGCGCGAGGGCCATTTTCCCTATGGGGCTTGTAACAATGAGGGGTTGAGCGTTTTCAGCGCGGCTTGAACCGGTGGTTGAATATCGATTATGTCCGATCGCGATATGGCCGCATAACCTCTCCAGAACGTCGCTGTCGAACGCTTGTGATACGAGTCCCATCTTTGTGTGGCAGTAGATTTGTTTGCCGTCTGAGGTTGCGATGCCGGAGCTTTCTTGTCCGCGGTGCTGTTGAGCGAAGAGCCCGAAGTATGTGAATCTAGCTACATCTTCTCCCGGGGCGTACACACCATAAAGGGCACAGCATTCTTTCATCTGAGTTTTTCTTCCCCTGATATGATTATATTCTCACTAGGAAGCAGGGTCAATCCCTGAAACCGAGGGATTTCAGCCAGGAGAGGGCGTGATTCATGGCTACTTCCGATATACGCAGCCTGTGTCCGGCGCCTTTGACGATCATGATTTCCTTTGGTTCCCCCGCCAGCTTGTAAAGATTAAAAGCACTGTCGGGGGATACGACATCATCCTGATCCCCATGGATGATAAGGATAGGACGCGGTGATAACTTGTCTATCCATTTGGCGGAATATATATCATCGAATCCCTGCATCCATTCCTGCAGCGATGGCGGGAAGCCGACGTCCTTTATGACTCCCATATTGCGATAATCATCTATTACTGTTTGCGCCAGCTCGCGATTCTTAGCCAGCCTCGATGTATCCGGGCAGGCGCAGGCGACTATGGAAGCGATGCGCTTGTCCTGGGCGGCTACGTATATAGAGACGGCGGCGCCCGCGCTGAAGCCCATCATGAAGATCTTACGTCGGTCGGCTTCTTTCATGTTGTAAATATGATTGAGTACTACCTTGAGGTCACGCGCCCATCCCCTGATATCAAAGTTGCCTTCGCTCTCTCCGGATCCCCTGAAGTTAAAAATCACTGTTAAGAATCCTTCTTCGGCGAACCTCTCGGCAAGACCGGCATAGCCTCGATCGTTAGGATCTGCCGTCCCGCTTCGCGGCATGCCGTGGCAAAGGCAGAGCACCGGGCAGGGAGTCGCATCCGGGATGAATAATTGTCCTTTTAATTTGAGGCCGTCCGATTGAAAATAAACTAATTCCCTTTTCATCGAGTCAAATCCTAAGCAGTACGAAAAATTCCCTGTTCCCCGAGCTGCCGCGTATCGGTGACGGCGTGAGCCCGATGATCCTATATCCTTGATCTATCGACCACGATATGAATCTGCCGAGCACCCGGGCATGCACATCCGGGTCTTTTACCAGCCCGCCTTTTTCAACGAGCGATTTGCCGGCCTCGAACTGCGGTTTCACCAGGCAGATTATGCTGCCGCCGCGTTTTGTTACGGCCGCAACGTTCGGCACTACTTTTTCGAGGGAGATGAATGACACGTCGATAGCGGATAAGTCGATCTGTTCCGGTATGGGCAGCGGATACCTGGCGTTGGTGCGGTCGATAACGATAACCCGCGGGTCGGTTCGCAGCTTATAGTCTATCTGTCCGTAGCCGACATCGATGGCGTAGACCTTTTGCGCTCCATGTTGCAACAGGCAGTCGGTGAATCCGCCTGTCGAGGCTCCTATATCGGCCGCGATGAGATTTTCAACAGCTATCTTGAACTCGGCCAACGCATGGTTCAGCTTGATGCCGCCCCTGCCGACGAACGGAAGCTTATCTCGTAATCGAATATCCGAGTCTTCAGAGACCTGTATCGAAGGCTTGGCGGCTGTTACGTCGTCGACGTAGACCTCTCCGGCCATGATCAGCGCCTGAGCCTTCTCGCGGCTCTCGGCCAGCCCGCGTTCAACCAAAATTATATCGATTCGGCGTTTCACAATATAAAGAATACGGCTGCTGACGAGCGTAGTCAATGACAATAGTGGATTATGCTTGACACAGCGAGTAAATAGTGGTACATTCTAAATTTAGTGCTCAGTCTCTAGGCAGACGAAGCTAAAAGCCAAAGGTCGATAAGCCAGCGAGGCCGGTATGGCAGAGCGGCTGAGCTTGGAGGCTTACGGCCTTTAATTATTCACTGGAGGTGTTTGTGCCCACTGTCAATCAACTGGTACGTAAAGGGCGGGTTAAAGGTAAAAAGAAGACGAAGACCGCTGCGTTGCATTACACTTATAATTCGCTTAAAAGAAGGATGAAATCCGGGGAAGGATCACCGCAGAAACGCGGCGTTTGTACGCAAGTGAAGACGGTGACCCCAAAGAAGCCGAATTCGGCTCTTCGCAAAGTTGCCAGGGTCAGGCTGTCGAATATGATGGAGGTCACAGCATATATACCAGGCGAAGGGCACAGTCTGCAGGAGCACTCGGTGGTTCTCATCCGCGGCGGTCGCGTTAAGGACCTGCCCGGAGTAAGATATCACATTGTTCGCGGCGCTCTGGATGCTACCGGGGTAGAGAAACGGCAGCAGGGGCGAAGCAAGTACGGAACAAAGATAACTAAACAGTCTGGTGGAGCTTAGTATGTCGAGAAGATCAAAGTCAATAAAACGGACTGTTCTCCCTGACCCCCACTACAATAGTATTTATGTGTCCAAGATAATAACTCGCGTGATGAATAGCGGTAAAAAGACGACTGCGGAGAGTATTGTTTATGGCGCTATGGGGATCATAGCAGAACAGGAGAAGGGTGATCCTGTACCCGTGCTGGAGCTAGCTCTCAAGAATGCTATCCCGCTTCTGGAAGTAAAGCCTCGCAGGGTTGGCGGCGCCACATATCAAGTTCCGATTGAGGTCAAACAGGATCGGGGCTTCGCTCTTGCCGTGAGATGGATTTTAAAGGCGGCCAAGTCGCGTTCCGGCAAATCCATGGCGGAAAAGCTGGCTGCCGAACTCATCGACGCTTCAAAGAAACAGGGAGCTACAATCAAGAAGCGAGAAGACACTCATAAAATGGCTGAGGCAAACAGGGCCTTTGTACACTATCGGTGGTGAGGTTGATGCGCGGTTCACTTCCTCTTGAAAAAATACGCAATATTGGAATTATTGCCCACATTGACGCCGGTAAGACCACTCTTACTGAGCGTATTCTTTATTACACGGGACGCACGCATAAACTCGGCGAGGTGGATGACGGCACTACGATTATGGATTGGATGACTCAGGAGAGGGAGCGCGGCATTACCATTACTTCAGCTGCTACAACATGTACCTGGTTGAACCATCATATTAACATAATCGATACGCCCGGGCATGTGGATTTTACGGCGGAGGTGGAACGCAGCCTGCGAGTTCTTGATGGCGGTATCGTAGTTTTTGATGCCGTGTCAGGCGTGGAATCTCAGTCGGAGACGGTCTGGAGACAGGCGGATCATTATAAGGTGCCCCGTATTTGCTTCATAAACAAAATGGACAGGGTCGGCGCAGACTTCTCTAACTCTATCAAGACCATAAGAGACAGGCTGGGGGCAAACGCGCTTCCGGTACAGGTGCCCATGGGTGAGGAGGGCGCTTTTAAGGGAATAATAGACATAATTATTGAAAAAGCGTGGCTTTATTCTGCTGACTACTCTGAGGATCCTATTCTTGGGAAAATACCGGATGACTTCGTGAAGCTGTCTGCTCAGTATCGTGAGGAATTAATCGAGCAGCTGGCTGAAAACGATGAAGAATTTATGGATATTTACATCAACGGCGCGAGTTTTGATGAGAATATGATTAAGTCGGCGCTTAGGCGGGCGACTATTGGTAACAAAATTGTTCCTGTATTGTGCGGAAGTGCGCTGCGCAGCAAAGGAATACAGCGAATACTGGATGCCGTCGTAGCATATTTACCTTCCCCCTTTGATATTCCTCCGGCTGTCGGGTTCGATCCTAAGACTGGAAAAGAGATTAAACGCTCACCGGTTGGTAACGATCCGTTCTCCGCTCTGGCTTTTAAGATAGTGTCGGACCCTTTCTTCGGAAGGTTGATATATGTCAGGGTATACTCCGGTAAGGTGACAGTAGGATCCCATGTGTATAACTCAACACGTGATTCTAAGGAGAGAATTGGAAAGCTTTTCCAGATGCACGCCAACCGTCGGGAAGAGATAAAACAGGTTGAAGCCGGTGATATTGCTGCTGTGGTGGGATTAAAAGATACATTCACCGGTGATACGCTGTGCAATCCAAACTCCCCGATTATCCTTGAGAATATTCGATTTCCCGAGCCGGTGGTATTTGTAACCATAGAGCCGAAATCCAGGGGCGACCAGGAGAGGCTTGATGAATCGCTGGCGAAGCTTGTTCAAGAAGACCCTACTTTTGTCAGGCGCTACGATGAAGAAACAGGACAGACTATCATATCTGGAATGGGAGAGCTTCATCTGGATATCATTATCGATCGGCTGATGCGAGAATTTCAGGTTGACGCTAATGTGGGCAAGCCCAGGGTTGCTTATAAAGAGACCATATCGGTACCGGTAAAGGCTGAAGGAAGATTTGTAAAACAGTCCGGAGGTAAAGGCCAGTACGGCCATGTGATGGTAGATCTCCAGCCCGGAGAGCGGGGCAGCGGGTTTGAGTTCGCCGATAAAGTAAAAGGCGGCGCGATCCCTAAACAATTTATACGACATGTGGAAAGCGGCATCAAGGAAGCGATGGAAGGCGGAGCCCTTTTAGGATATCCGTTAACCGACATCAAGGCTACTTTATATGACGGAAGTTATCATGAAGTTGATTCATCTGATATAGCGTTCAAGATAGCCGGGGCTATAGCGCTAAAAGAGGGCGTAAAGAAGGCTAAGCCGATGATTTTAGAGCCGGTAATGAAAATGGAAATAGTAACGCCGGACGAATTTATCGGTGATATATTGGGCGACTTGAATTCCAGGAGGGCCCAGATAGGCAGTATCGACAGCCACGGCAACTCGCGTATCATAAGGTGCGTGATCCCCTTGTCCGAGACTTTTGGATACGCAACCAATTTAAGGTCTATGAGTCAGGGCAGGGCAACATATACAATGGAATTTTATAGGTATGAAGAAATGCCTCTTAATTTAGCTGAACAGCTTAATTCTAGAGGGGGAGGACCGGTTCTATGCCAAAGCAGAAAATACGTATAAAACTTAAGGCTTTCGACTACAGGATTCTCGATCAATCCGCGGAGCAGATAGTAGAGGCCGCAGAACAAACCGGTGCTAAAGTGGTCGGGCCGGTGCCTCTGCCGACTCATATAAAAAAGATCTGCGTTAACCGTTCTACAAACGTTGATAAGAATTCTCGCGAGCAGTTTGAGATTCGCACTCATAAGCGTCTGATAGATATCGAGGAGCCTTCGTCAAGGACGATCGATACTTTGACAAAGCTTGATCTACCGGCCGGCGTTGATATAGAAATAAAACTTTAGATTACTTCGAACATGCTGAACGACTGGTCGGTCGGCGTGTTTTCGGTTATAAAAATATTTTGTAGAGAAGTGTAAGAAAATGATAGATGGAATTATCGGACGCAAAAAAGGCATGACGCAACTGTTTAACGAGGACAGAACTGTCGTGCAGGTTACTGCTATCGAAGCAGGCCCTTGTTTTATCACTCAAGTAAAGCGGGTCGAAAAAGAGGGCTATAACGCCGTCCAGCTGGGATTTGGCGATACCAAACGGATGAATCAGCCGGAAAAGGGACATTTGAAAAAGACGGGTAATCTTAAATATCTCAGAGAGTTTAACTCGGATGAAGCGGACGCTTTAGAGGTCGGACAAAAAGTTGATGTCAGTATTTTTAAGCCCGGAGACATTGTTGATGTTGTAGGTATATCTAAGGGAAAGGGATTTGCCGGAGGCGTGAAGCGCCATCACTTCGGCGGGGGACCTAAGACTCACGGTCAGTCAGATCGCCATCGTGCGCCTGGATCTGTAGGCGCTACAACTTCCCCAGGCAGGGTTTGGAAAGGGTTAAGGATGGCTGGGCACATGGGAAATGCTCGTGCTACAGTGCGCGGTCTGAAGGTGGTGGAGGCCAACGCCGAGAAGAATCTGCTTTTAGTCCGCGGTGCTGTTCCGGGTGCGAAAGACGGAATTCTTTTGGTGAAAAAATCCCAGATAGCGCCTCCTGCCGCAGTGTCCTCCTCTAAGAAGAGCAAGGAAGCGAGTGCTTAAGTTTTCCATTCTAAACGCCTTCCGCAGGAAGGGAATAGCTATTATAGCTATCATTGGCACTGCGCTAGGCGTCGCTCTTATGACGGTGCTTCTCTCCATCTCCGATGGAATGGATGCTCAAATGACCTCGACGGCGAACGAGATGGCGGGCTGGATAGCAGTGTACCCGGAGTCCGCGCCGTTGGGATATATAATGCCCAGCCAGATCGGGTTCCCGGAATCTTATGCGGATGAAATAAAGCAGATCGATAACGTTAAAGGGGATGCCGTATCCCCGCTCATAATGGCGTTTGTTCCAACTGAAGTCGCCGATTATGGCGATCCTATGGGGGTAAATTTGAGGGGGGCTGATAAGCAGGCATCTGTGCTGCTGGGGGAGAGCAACCCTTTTGATCAGAACAACATAATTGAGGGCAGGGCGCCGGATGAGGGTCGGGATGAGGTAATTATCGGGAATATGCTGGCTATCTTCGGCAAGGCAAAGGGTGGGAATTATGCCGATGTCGGCGGGGTGATAAACTTTCCTGTAGGCAATAGCGCGGTTACGCTGACCGTAGTCGGCATATTCGAGACGGGCAATCATTTATATGACGGGGCGATATATACTGATATTGATACAGCGCGTAAGCTGATGCCAACGCTGGCCGCTGATGAGGTTAATTACATTCATGTAGAAGCTACCGATATCGAATATGTACAGGGTGTCGCGAATGATATAAAGGCGATATTTGCAGATCGCCAGGTGCCCGTTACGGCAAAAGTTGCTACCGATATGATGGAAAGCTTTGCCGGCATGATGGATGTATTTCACAGCTTCTTATGGATAGTGTCGCTGGTGGCTGCAGTAGCCGGAGGGTTTTCTATCTTTATCGTAATGCTGATATCGGTCATTGAGAGGACCAAGGAGTTCGGGATTCTGAAGGCGTCCGGATGGTCTAATTTTAATATAGTGGGTTCTGTGGTTGGACAATCGATAACCGTAGGTTTGCTGGGAGCCGCTTGCGGTCTTCTAATGGGCTATGGCGCTTTGCAAGCTATAAATGCGTATTTGAATGTCGATATCGGCATAATAACGTGGCGACTGGTGTTAATTATTGTTAGTTTTGGTGTGGCAATGGGGATCATAGGAGGATTGTATCCTGCTCTTAGAGCAGCGAAGGTCAGTCCTATAGAGAGCTTGCGGGCTATATAAGTGTTAGTGGCTATGAATGATAGAGTTTTTACTGAAAATCAGAATAGCTCTGTATATCAAGTTTCGGGCAGCGAACAGCAGATACGCCGCAACATCGTCATCGCAAGCAAAGTTACTAAGGTATATGGAAGAGGCCGGACCAAGGTGAGCGCGCTACAATCCGTTGATCTAAAAGTTAGGGACGGGGAGTTTTTGGCAATACTCGGACCGTCGGGGAGCGGGAAGACCACACTACTTAATATGCTAGGGGCATTAGATAGACCGACCAAAGGCAGGGTCATCATCGATGGAGCAGAAACAAGCAAGATGGCGGAAAGCGGTCTGTATAAGGTGCGCCGTGATAAGCTGGGGTTCATTTTTCAGACGTATTATCTTGTGCCGAGTTTGAACGCTTTGCAGAATGTGCTTATACCAGTATTGCCAATCAGGGGTAATAAGAGGTATTATATGAAGGCTGTGCGTCTTTTAAAGCTAGTCGGCTTAAAAGACCGCCTGCACCACAAGCCTGGTGAGCTTTCCGGTGGGGAGCAGCAGAGGGTAGCTATAGCTCGTTCGCTGATAATGAATCCGAGCTTGATACTTGCTGATGAACCGACCGGCAATTTGGACACCAAGACCAGTGCAGAAGTTATCGATATTATGTTGCAATTGAATAGAAAGAATAAAAAGACATTTATTGTAGTCACCCACGATCGCAGGTTGGCTGAAAAGGCGGAGAGGGTCTTATATCTTTGTGACGGCAGGCTGTCAAGCGTCTGCCCGGAGGGTTTTTAAGGTGGTACAGGTTCCGGTATACAATTCGTCGGGTAATGTAATAGATAATATTGAACTGAGCGACGCAGTTTTCGGCGTTCCCATGAATTCAGCCGTTGTGCACCAGGCTATGCTGAGACAGAATGCCAATGCGCGCCAGGGCACGGTTGGGGTTAAGACTCGCGGGCAGGTATCCGGCGGCGGCAGGAAGCCTTATAAACAGAAGGGCACAGGCCGGGCGCGGCGCGGCAGTTCACGTTCTCCGCTTATTCGGGGAGGCGGTGTCATTTTTGGGCCGCAGGCCAGAAGTTACAGGCAGGGCATGCCGAAAAAAATGAGAAGGCTTGCTTTAAGATGTGTTCTATCCTGCAAAGTGGCGGACGGAGAAGTGAAGGTAATAGATAGGTTATCATTCGATGAGCCAAACACTAAAGAGATGGCGGGTATAGTTAAAGCGTTGAATCTGGGACATTCGCTTATGATAGTTACCGAAGAGCCTGATGGAAATGTGTATAAATCGGCGAGGAACTTAAACGGCACCGATATTCTACCCGCTTATATGATGAGCGTTGGCGACTTGATCGCTCATCGGCAGATCTTGATTTCATTGCCGGCAATAAGAAAAGTAGATGAGCTTTGGCAACCGTCCTCAAAAGAGACGGCAAAGGCATAGGGAATAGAAAATGCAGATATTAGAGATACTTAAGCGACCGGTTATTACCGAGAAAAGCACTTCGCAGCAGGAGAAGTCTATATATACGTTTGAAGTCGCGAAGAGCGCCAGTAAACAGCAGATAAAAGAAGCGGTCGAGTTGGCATTCAACGTTAATGTGGTCAGGGTTAATGTTATTACAATGCCCGCCAAGTGGAGAGGTCCGGGGAGGAGAAGGAGCCAGTTGTCTCCCTGGAAAAAAGCAGTTGTTACGATTAAACAAGGTCAGAAGATAGAGTACTTTGAGGGAGTTTAAGGAGAGATAAGTGCCTATTAAAGAATATAAGCCAACGTCGCCTGGACGAAGAGGCATGACGGGCTCTACGTTTGAGGAAATAACTAAAAAGCGCCCGGAAAAATCTTTGGTCAGCCCCCTCAAAAGTAAAGGCGGACGTAATAATCAGGGGAGGATAACAGTTCGTCATCGCGGCGGCGGCGCTAAGCGCATGTACCGTGCTATTGATTTTAAGCGTGATAAGCGCGATATGCCGGGTGAAGTAATAGCTATAGAATATGATCCGAATCGTTCATCGAGAATCGCTCTTGTCCAGTATACTGATGGTGAACGCCGTTATATTCTTTCACCGGTAGGATTGAAAGTGGGCGATAAAATCATAGCGGGCGAAAAAGCGGAGATTAAGGTGGGGCATTGTATGCCTCTTAAGTCCATACCTACCGGCACATCAGTACATAATATCGAGATGTGCGTGGGAAAAGGCGGACAGCTTGTAAGAAGCGCGGGCGCTGTTGCCCAGCTCATGGCCAAAGAGGGTGACTATGCGCTGATACGCATGCCTTCGTCGGAATTGAGAAAGATTCGTTTGGAATGTTATGCTACAATTGGTCAAATAGGCAATTTAGACCATCAGCACATAAAGATCGGGAAGGCGGGCAGGAAGAGACACATGGGAATTCGTCCTACTGTCCGAGGTTCCGCTATGACCCCGAGGGATCACCCTCATGGCGGAGGTGAAGGCAGATCTCCGATTGGTATGCCCGGCCCTAAGACTCCGTGGGGAAAGCCGACGTTAGGGTACAAAACACGGAAGAATAAGCGCACTGACAATATGGTTGTCAGGCGAAGGAATAAGAAATAAGGGAATAAATGGGGTTCAGAAGAGGTCAGTTAGATGTCACGATCCACTAAGAAAGGTCCGTTTATTGAAGCGCAATTACTTAAGAAGGTAGAAGCGCTTAATAAGTCGGGGGAGAAAGTAGTTATAAAGACTTGGTCGAGAGCCTCGACGATTGTTCCTGACATGATAGGCCATACGATAGCCGTGCATGACGGCAGGAGGCATGTGCCCATATTTATTACAGAGAATATGGTTGGGCATAAGCTCGGAGAGTTCGCTTTCACCCGTACCTTTAGAGGACATTCAGGTAAGGCTGAAAAAGTTACTGCAGTTAAAAAGGCGACGCAATAAGAGTTATGGAAGTAAAAGCTGTTTCAAAAAACATACGAACATCACCCCGGAAGCTGCGGTTAATGGCAAATATGGTAAGGGGTAAGAAGGTCGACGAGGCTTTGACCATCTTGAAGTTTTTGCCATCGCCGTCGGCACAATCCGTAGCGAAGGTTGTTAAGTCAGCCGCGGCCAACGCAGAGAATAATTATGAGATGACTCCTTCGGATTTAAAAATAATTAATATCTTAGTCGATGAAGGTCGTACTATGAAGCGATTTCGTGCGGGACCTAGAGGTAGGGTAAAACCTATACTGAAACGTTCCAGCCACATAACTGTCATAGTTAAAGAGGAGGAATGATTGGGCCAGAAGGTACATCCAATAGGCTTTAGGTTAGGCATAACGAAAGACTGGCAGTCAAGATGGTATGCCGATAAGCATTATACCGAAATGCTTCAAGAGGATCTGCGTATCAGGAATGTTATTGCATCCAAGTACAAGGATGATGATATTGCCAGGGTTGAGATAGAACGTGCATCCAATCAGGTGACGGTTACCGTTCATACATCCAGACCTGGTATTGTTATCGGCAGAGGCGGCCAGCGTGTTGATGAGACAAGGTCTCTGTTAGAGCAGATCGCTGGTAAGCGGGTAAGGCTTAATATCCAGGAAGTATCACAGCCTGAAATGGATGCGTATCTTGTGGCCAGGAGTATAGCACAGCAAATGGAACGCCGCATTTCTCACAGGAGAGCAATGAAGCAGGCGATATTCAGGGCGATGGAAAGAGGGGCGCAGGGAATAAAGATATCTTGTGCCGGCAGGGTTGGAAGCTCAGAATACGCGAGAACGGAAACGCTTCATGAAGGAAGGGTTCCCCTTCACACACTGCGTGCTGATATAGATTATGCTACTGCAACAGCTCACACGACTCTTGGGACCATTGGCGTTAAAGTTTATATTTATAAAGGTGATATCATTCCGGAATACGAGAAATTTAAAGCGGAGTCTACCGCAGCGCTTAGTAGTACTGGACAACTGAAAACGGACGAAAAAGCCGGGAGTGAGATAGTCGGAGTGAAAGCTGGTGAAGCTGTTGAATCAACGGATAAGCTGGCTGAATCGGGAGAGCGTAGAAGCTCGAAAGAGGCCGCTTCTGCCGAAGGAAAAGAAAAGGTCTCAACAGAAGTATCAGCATCGAAAAGCCGTTCTCGTGCGAGAGTAAAAGCAAAATCTACAAGTACTACATCCGAGAAAAAGGAAGAGGCTAAACCCAGAACAAGGGTTCGGGCTAAAGACAAACCGAAGGCAAAGGCTGACGAGTCATCGAACATGAGCAGTACTGAGGCGGCTCCGGAAGCAGTATCATCTGAAAAAGAGAGTAAGCCGAAACCAAGGGCTAAAACCAAAGCTGAAACGGAAAAGGAATCTGATAAGGATTAATTATCCATATAATCGGTTATTCGCTGAACGAGGGAAAACATAATGTTACAGCCTAAACGAGTTAAACATAGGAAGCAGAGTCGCGGCAGAAGGAAAGGCCGGGCTATGGCGGGGAATACCGTAGCCTTTGGTGAATATGGACTTCAGGCTCAAGGCGCTTGTTTCCTTACAGCGCGGCAGATAGAGGCGGCGAGACGTGCGATAATTCGTTATGTGAGAAGGGGCGGCAAGTTGTGGATTCGCGTATTCCCGGATAAGCCGGTTACCTCAAAACCGGCGGAAACACGTCAGGGAAGCGGTAAAGGAGCTGTTGATCATTGGGTCTGTGTGACCAAGCCTGGAAGAATACTATTTGAAATCGCTGGTATTAAAGAAGACGCGGCGAAAGAAGCAATGCGGTTGGCATCGCATAAGTTGCCTATACCCACAAGATTTGTGCGCAGGGACGCGGATATCGGGGAATAGAGGGGGCTCAGGTTGAAAGTTGCGGAAATAAGAACTTTAAATACTGATGAACTCAAGAAGAAGCTCGATGAATCATATCGAGAGCTGTTCAACTTGAGATTTCGTCTCGCTACCAAGCAGTTGGGTAATCATCATGAACTGCGGAATGTCAGAAAGAAAATAGCCAAGATAAAGACGGTGATGAGGGAGCGGGAATTACAGTAGAGGAGTAATTATACATTGGTTACAGAGACCGGAAAAAGCAAAAAGAAGAAAACAGGGCGCGTTGTTAGCAACAAGATGGAGAAGACCGTCGTTGTTGTTGTAGAGTACTATATACCTCATCGCCTCTATAACAAACGTGTGAGGCATTTAAGCAAATTCAAAGCCCACGATGAACAGAATGCCTGCAATATAGGGGATGTGGTATTGATAGAAGAGACCAGACCTCTTTCGAAAGATAAGCGATGGAGAGTAGTTGAGATACTGTCAAAGGGTGATTCACAATGATTATGCCTCAAACCAGGTTAAAAGTTGCGGATAACACCGGTGCTAAGAGCATTATGTGTATACACATACCGGGCGGGACACGCAAGAGATATGCTCGTGTGGGTGACATAATTGTTGCCGCTGTTAAGGAAGCGCAAACGGGAGGCGCCGTGAAGAACCACGAGGTAGTGCGGGCTGTCGTTGTTCGAACTGCGAAACAGTACAGGCGTCCTGATGGCTCCTACATAAGATTCGATGATAACGCTGCGGTGATTCTGGACGACAAGAACAATCCGAAAGGCACCCGCATTTTTGGTCCGGTGGCTCATGAATTGAGGCAGAAGAACTTTATGAAGATTTTATCGCTGGCGCCAGAGGTTCTTTGATATGAAGATTAGAAAAGAAGATACAGTTCTGGTAATAGTCGGGAAAGACAAGGGCAAAAAAGGGAAGGTCCGCCAGATAATGTCTAAAAATAATGTGCTGGTTATTGAAGGTGTTAACGTTGTTAAACGTCATATGAAGCCTAGGGCACAGGCCAGACAGGCTGGTATTATTGAGCGGGAGGCTCCGGTAAAAATTTCTAATGTTATGCTGATATGTCCTAAATGTGGTAAACCGGTTCGTATTCAGTCCAAAATTCTTGAGGATGGCAAGCGGGTTAGGGTATGCGGGAAATGCGGCGAGGTGATTAACTAATGGCTCGTTTGAAAGAAAGATACCAGCAGGAAATACTGCCTGCTCTGATGAAAGAATTTAAATATACCAGTGTCATGCAGGCGCCGCGGGTGGTCAAAGTGGTGATTAATGTCGGTATGGGCGAGGCTATACAGCATGCTCAATCTTTGGATGCTGCTCAGCAGGATATCGCGGCGATATCAGGACAACACCCTGTGATAACCAAGGCTCGGAAATCAATAGCCAGCTTCAAGTTGCGCAAGGGTATGCCGATCGGTGTTATGGTCACTTTGCGCGGTAAAAGGATGTATGAATTCCTCGATAAGTTGATTAGTGTAGCCTTGCCGCGCATACGTGATTTCCAGGGGTTGAATAGAAAAGCCTTCGATGGTATGGGGAATTATACACTGGGATTGAAAGATCAGACTATCTTCCCCGAGATTTCATATGAGAAGGTCGATAAGGTCAGGGGATTGGAGATTTGCATTATTACAACTGCAAGTAACGATGCGGAAGGGCTCAGGCTCTTTGAACTTATGGGGATGCCCTTCTCTCGTTGATAGTTGATAAATGTAGTGAAAGAGGCGTATTTATTAGGTATGGCTAAAGTATCGAGAATCGTTAAAGCGCGGAGAACACCGAAATTTCAGGTGAGGCAGAAGAACCGGTGTCAATTGTGCGGCCGGTCGAGGGGATATATACGTATGTTCGGACTGTGTCGTATATGTTTCCGTACGCTGGCGCTTGAAGGGAAGATCCCCGGTGTTAGGAAATCCAGTTGGTGATATGCTTTTTACGTACAATAAATTGTGTGTGTGAAGGTTGAGTATGGTTACAGATCCGATTGCCGACATGTTAACAAGGATTAGAAATGCTACGATGGCGAGACATGACTTCGTGCTTGTGCCGTTGTCTAAGGTGAAACTCGCTGTTGCCAAGATACTGAGGGACGAAGGCTTTGTCAAAGACTATGAGGTGGTCAAAGGCAAGCAGCAGAGGGTGATAAAAATATATCTGAAGTATACGGATAAAAAAGAGCCTGTGATTGAAGGATTGCAAAGGGTTTCTAAGCCTGGCCTAAGGATATATGTTTCCAAATCTGAAATACCGCGTGTTTACGGCGGATTGGGTATGGCGATTTTATCTACGCCAAAAGGAATTATTTCAGGTAAGAAGGCATGGCAAGAGGGTGTAGGTGGGGAGCTTATTTGCTTTGTATGGTAATGGAGGAAGATAATGTCTCGCATCGGTAAGATGCCAATACCTGTGCCTAAGGGTGTCGAGGTAAAAGTGAGCGGTAATGAGGTTCGAGTCAAAGGACCGAAAGGTGAGTTGACGCGTTCGGTTGCCCCTGCTATTTCTGTTACTCTGGATGATGGCGTACTTAAAGTATCCAGGTCGTCCGATGAGAAAAAAGTGCGATCGTTGCATGGTTTGACACGCAGCCTGTTGGCCAATATGGTTATCGGGGTCAGTGAGGGATATCACAAAGATCTGGAGATCGTCGGTGTGGGGTATAGGGCCCAGGCTTCTTCGGGAGGAAAGGTCTCATTACAATTGGGCTTTTCTCACGCGAAAGAGATTAACCCCCCGGCGGGGATTTCGGTTGTTGTTAAGGAACCGCAGCGTCTGGTTGTAGAGGGGATTGATAAGGAACAGGTAGGTGATGTGGCGGCCAAGATTCGTAGCATGAAGCCCCCTGATCACTACAAAGGCAAGGGCGTCAGATATGCAAATGAAAAAGTTCGCATCAAACCGGGAAAAGCAGGTAAAGCTGGAGCCAAACGGTAATGGGTAAAGATAATACAAAAGAATCGCGTGAAATAAGGCATAAACGTGTTCGCAAGTCGGTTGTTGGAACTGCGGAGCGGCCTAGATTATGTGTTTATCGAAGTCTTACTCATATTTATTGTCAACTTATAGATGATAGTAAGGGTTGCACTCTGGCATCGGCATCGACCTTGGACAGCGAGCTTAAGTCTGATAATAAAAAGAAGACTGAAACGTCTGCATCTGTTGGAAAGATGATAGCAGAACGCGCAGCTGAATTTGGTATTAAGAAAGTTGTTTTCGACAGGGGTGGATACAAGTATCATGGCCGAGTGAAGGCTCTAGCTGATGCGGCCAGAAAAGCGGGCTTGGAGTTTTAATAATGGATGATTTGAAACAGGGCGAAGCCTTAAATGAGAAGCTTGTACACATAAAAAGGGTTGCCAAGGTTGTTAAGGGAGGAAGGCGTTTCAGCTTTACAGCTCTCGTAGTCGTCGGCGATGGGAATGGAAAGGTTGGCGAGGGGCTGGGTAAGGCCAAAGAAATCCCTGAGGCTATTCGTAAAGGCAATGCGGTTGCGCGAAAACGCATGGTTAAAATAACAATGAAAGACGGGACTATACCGTATCAGATAACTGGAAAATATTGTGGTTCAAAAGTTCTTTTAAAGCCGGCTTCGCAGGGTACCGGTTTGATTGCCGGCGGCGGTGTTCGTGCTGTTCTCGAAGTCGCAGGAGTAAAAGATATCCTTACAAAATCGCTAGGCAGCGAGAACCAAGTTAACGTGGTGCGCGCAACGATAAAAGCGCTTCATCAATTAAAGACTCCTGAAGAGGCGCTTGCCAGGCGCAAGTCCTTAGCGACGAAGGAGGTTTCAGTTGGCTAAGTTATTGGTTACGTGGGTGAAAAGTGGAATTGGGTTCTCACGTGACCAGAGAGATACTATACGTTCTTTGGGGCTTCATCGCTTGAACCAAACCGTTGAGCACGATGATTCTCCATCAATACGCGGGATGTTACTTAAAGTTAGACATCTTGTTAAAGTGGAGGAAACCGTTGAGGGAGAATGATCTGAGACCCCGACAGGGGACCAAACATAGAAAGAAACGGATTGGCCGCGGAGTCGGGAGCGGTCATGGCACTACAGCATGTAAAGGCACAAAGGGGCAAAAGGCTCGTGCGGGGTTTTCGTTGCGTCCCGGTTTTGAAGGCGGGCAGAACCCTCTGACAAAACGTCTTCCAGAACAGCGCGGATTTAATAATATCTTCAGGATTGAATATTCGACAATAAATATATCAAGCCTCAATCGCTTTGAGTCAGGGCAGGAGATTAAACCGGAAGATTTGGTTGAAAAAAGACTTGTGAAATCTCTAAAGAAACCTATCAAAATACTGGGCAACGGCGAACTTGAGAAACCGGTTACCGTTAGAGCTAACAAATTCACTCAAATGGCTAAGAGGAAGATCGAGTCTGCCGGAGGAAAAGTAGAGGAAATCGGCCAGTGACTCAAGAGCGGAAAAGTTCCAGGCCCCAGTTGCTCCAATCCATGATAGATGCCTTCCGTCAAACGGATTTGAGACGGAAGATGCTGATTACATTGGGCATCTTGGTACTTTTCCGATTCATTGCCCATGTACCTGTGCCCGGAGCGGATGCCTCCGCGATGCAGGATTTTTTGGGTGGAGGCAGCAGCGCTGGGTCTCTGTTCGGAATGCTGGATTTATTCAGCGGCGGTCTCATGCGAAACATGAGCATCGCTTCGTTAGGGGTTTATCCTTATATTACGGCTACAATTATAATGCAGCTTATGGTTCCCGTAATCCCAAGGCTACGGGAGCTGGCCCGCGAAGGAGATACCGGCAGGGCAAAGATCAATATCTATACACACTGGATGACTGTTCCGCTGGCTATGCTTCAGGGCTATAGTCAACTAATTTTGCTGCAGAGGTCTTCTTCAGTTGTAACTAATATCGGTTTCTCCGGAGAAAACGCGCTTCCTACTATTTCAATGATTGTGGCGATGACTGCCGGCACTATGTTTCTTGTATGGTTAGGGGAGTTGATCACAGAATATGGGATAGGCAACGGCGTATCTCTGATAATATTTGCTGGAATTGTTTGTACTCTACCTCAATTAATAGGCTACGGGACTCTTGAGAATGATGTGTTTGGCTTGATCCTATTTGTGGTATTATCCTTGGTGATTTTAGTTACTATTATAATTTTTACAGAGGCACAACGCCGCATTCCGGTTCAATATGCTAGGAGCCTATACCGCGGCGGCAGGGTTTACCGCCAATCCGGTGGCACTCACATACCCATGCGCGTAAATTCTGGGGGCATGATACCGATAATCTTTGCTATGTCTTTTATGTTAATGCCTGGCATCATTGCCGGCTTTTTTGTCAGTCCTGATCTTGCAAATCCCAATTTTGCTAATTCGGTGGTTAATTTATTTTCCAGTGAAGGTTATTTCTATTGGATATTGTATTTCTTCTTAGTAGTTGCGTTGACGTTTTTCTATACTACGGTAATATTTCAACAGCAGAATTTGGCTGAGACATTGCAGAGGCAGGGCGCCTTTATTCCAGGTATCCGGCCGGGAAAAGCTACACATCAATATTTATCTAAGTTAAGCAATCGCCTCACATGGGGTGGGGCTATATTCCTGGGGCTTGTTACGATTTCGCCATTTATAATACAAAAAATTACTGGAATTTCTGGGAATTTGCAGCTTCCGGCTATCGGCATGATAATAGTTGTCGGCGTGGCGCTGGATACCATGAGACAGCTGGAAGCGCAGCTTCTGATGAGGAAGTACGAAGGTTTTCTGAAATAGGGAGGATTTTGCAGTGAGATTGATACTTTTAGGCGCTCCCGGATCAGGGAAAGGCACGCAGGCGAAGAATATCGCCGAGAAAGTCGGCATAACACATGTGGCTTCAGGGGATTTGTTCCGAGCTGCGGCAACCCGAGGGGATGAGTTAGGGAATCAGGCTAAGCATTATATGGAGCAGGGCCTCCTGGTTCCAGATGAGATTACTATTAAAATGATATTGGAACGCATAGATGCTCCTGATTGTTCGAAAGGTGTCATGCTGGATGGTTTTCCAAGGACGCTGGAGCAGGCTAAAGCGTTGGACCAGGCGCTGGGAGATAAGAAGTTAAAAATCGATCGTGTTTTCTATATTAACGTTTCCACCGATGAACTGGTACGACGGTTAAGCGGACGTTTTATCTGTCGTAAGTGTCAGGCGCCGTATCATAAGGTATCATCGCCGCCAAAGAAAGAAGGCGTATGTGATAAATGCGGTGGTGAGTTGTATCAACGTGCTGATGATACGCCGGAGACTGTCAGGAAAAGGATTGATGTTTATACAAAGGAGACATCACCGTTGATTGATTATTATAACAAGGCAAAGAAGCTTGTTGAGATAGACGGAGAGGGTAATATAGATAGTATTACTAAAAACATCATCGCAGCGCTTCCGTAGGATAAAAATGGGAATAGAGATTAAGTCGACCCGCGAGATTGAACTTATGAGGAAAGCGGGGGAAATAGTAGCCATCGTTCTGGATATATTGAAGAAGAGAATCAAACCTGGTATTATCACTGAGGAGTTAGACACAATAGCAATAGAAGAATTGAATAGACATGGCGCTAAGTCCTCTTTCAAAGGGTACAGAGGATATCCGGCGCATTTGTGTGTTTCTGTAAATGATGAACTCGTTCACGGTATACCCGGGAAGCGTGTTCTTAAAGAAGGAGATATTGTCACAATTGATTTTGGTGCCGTTTATAATGGCTTTCACGGAGATGCCGCTCGTACAATAGCAGTAGGCGAAATTAGTGACACAGCTAAGAAGTTGATAGATACGACTGATAATGCTTTGATGGTGGGGATTGAAAGCGCGAGAAACGGCGCTCGTCTTGGAGATGTATCTTATGCGATACAGTCTTTTGTTGAGGCTAACGGTTTCTCAGTAGTGCGTGAGTATGCGGGGCATGGTATCGGCCGACAAATGCATGAAGATCCACAAATACCGAATTATGGGAAACCAGGACAGGGGCCTGTGTTAAAAAAGGGTATGGCGCTTGCCTTGGAGCCGATGGTTACCCAAGGCGATTGGCATACTAAAGTAGGCAGAGACGAGTGGACGGTTTCTACTATGGATGGCAGTCTATGCGCTCATTTCGAGGATACGATTGTAGTAACTGAGGGGAAAGCAGAAATATTAACGGCGTTGGTTTAGGCAATTTATATGTCTAAGAAGGAAAGTATTGAAGTTGAAGGAACAGTTGTTAAGTCTTTGCCTAACACGATGTTCCGCGTCGAATTGGCCAATGGTCATCAGGTGCTAGCGCATATTTCCGGTAAAATGAGGATTCATTATATAAAAATATTGGCAGGAGACAAGGTTTTAGTTGAATTATCGCCTTATGATCTAACAAGAGGTCGTATCACATATAGATTTCGGTAGATTTTCGGGTGGTGGAAGGAGACAGATATGAAAGTCAAAGCATCGGTTAAATCGCGTTGCGAAAAATGTAAGGTAATAAAAAGACGGGGAATAGTCAGAGTGATCTGTGAAAATCCCAGGCATAAGCAAAGGCAAGGGTAAAAGTTCACAGCTTACTGTGTGAATATTATCAACGAAGGCTGAAGGATAAGGACGTAGTAATGGCACGATTAGCAGGGGTAGATCTTCCCAAGAACAAAAGGGTCGAGATAGGTTTGCGTTATATATACGGTATAGGACCTACCGCAAGCAGGGTGATCCTTGAAAAGGCAAAGGTAGATCCCAATACCAAGGTCAGCGATCTCACCGAGGGAGAGGTCGGTCAGATTCGCGAGATCATTGAAAGAGAGTATGAAGTAGAAGGTGAACTGAGGCGAAAGGTCAATCGCAATATTAAACGCCTGATCGAGATTGGTAGCTATCGTGGTATACGCCATAGGCGCGGGCTTCCGGTACGCGGACAGCGCACCAAGACCAATGCTCGCACGAAGAGGGGCGCACGTAAGACGGTTGCCGGCCGCAGACGGACTGTATCTAAGAAATAGTAGAGGAATATTATGCCAGAAAAGAAAAAAGTCACGCGTGTTAAGAGGAAAGAAAAAAAGTTAATAGCTAAGGGTCGTGCGTATATACAGTCGACTTTCAACAATACGGTGATAACAATAACAGATCAAGCCGGTAATACTATCTCTTGGGGCAGTGCGGGTACTGCGGGATTCAAGGGGTCGCGTAAGGGTACGCCCTATGCTGCACAGCTTGCGGCTGAACAGGCGGCTCATAAGAGTATAGAACATGGCTTAAAGCAGGTTGAAGTGTTTGTAAAAGGGCCCGGCAGCGGAAGAGAGGCTGCGATACGCGCGCTACAGGCAGCCGGCCTCACTATAACTGGGATTCGAGATGTAACGCCGATACCCCATAATGGATGCCGTCCATGTAAGAGAAGGCGGGTATAGTTTTTATATTTTGTAGCAGTACTTTAGAGTTGATTAGTTTTTTTGGATTTCTAGGGTAAAAGGAGCAAGGCGAAGAAATGGCTCGATATATAGGAGCAGTTTGTCGGATATGTAGACGGCAGAATGAAAAGCTGATGCTTAAAGGTGAGCGTTGCTTGTCAAGAAAGTGTGCTCTCGATAGACGCAGCTTTCCTCCCGGGCAGCAAAAATCTCATAGAAGAAAGGTCTCGGACAGAGGATTACAGCTCAGGGAAAAACAGAAGGCCAGGTTTACTTATGGCGTAGTTGAGAGGCAGTTCCGCAGACACTTCGATGATGCTGTGAGGCGTCCCGGCGCGACAGGTGAAATCTTGTTACAGATACTTGAGATGAGACTCGATAATGTCGTTTATAGGCTGGGCTTTGCTGATTCGAGGAGCCAGGCTAGACAACTGGTACGCCACGGGCATATCGTAGTGAACGGGAGGAAAGTAGATATCCCGTCCTATGCTACTCATATAGGAGATGAAATCGGTCTGCGCGAGGGTGATAAAGAGAGGACGTATTACAAAGTGGTCGCCCAGCAGGTAGGTACAAAAACGGTATCGGGATGGCTTAAGCTGGACGCAGAGAAGCTTACAGGGAAGGTGCTCTCTATCCCCAGCCGGAACGATGTTGATTTAAGAATTAATGAGAAGGTTATAGTTGAATATTATTCCAGATAGTATGATGGGGGGTAGCCACTTGACAGAGGCTGTACTACCGCAAATAGAGTGTTCAGAGCTCTCGGAAAAATACGGGCGTTTCGTCATAGAACCCCTTGAAAGGGGTTATGGTGTTACGCTGGGAAATGCTCTCAGAAGAGTATTGTTAAACTCCATCACCGGGTCGGCCGTGACGTGGATGATGATCGATGGTATTCAGCACGAGTTTTCAACTATTCCAAATGTTAAAGAGGATACCGTTGATTTTATCTTGAATGTAAAATCAATTCGCTTACGGGCTTTATCCTTGCGAGGCGGCAAGTTGACGTTAAGGTGTAAGGGGGAGCGCGAGGTCACGGCTGGCGATATCGAGCCTTCTGCCGACTTTGAGATAGTAAATCCTGATTTGCACCTTGCGACGCTTGATTCATCCGATTCTAAACTTGTAGTGGAATTCAACGTCGAACAGGGAAAGGGTTATCGTCTGGCCGGAAAAGCCGAAGGACTGCCGATTGGGGCTATTCCGATTGATGCGATTTTTACTCCTATAAGAAGGGTAAACTACAAGATAGAGACGGTTGCGCTTGAAGAACTCCACGGCTATGAGCGTCTAGCTATTGATATATGGACGGATGGCACTATTTCACCGGTGGAGGCAGTTAGTCAAAGCGCTCAAATGCTTATTGAGTATTTCCAACTCTTTTATGAGCTTGCGAAAGTGCCGCTGCGTGTCGGAGAAAAACAGCCTCGTCTTCCTATACCGCTAGAGCAATATAATATGCCTATTGAAGAGCTTGATCTCTCTGTTCGCACGTTCAATTGCTTGAAGCGAGCCGGAATTACAAAAGTCGGGGAGCTGTTTGAAAAGAACGAGGAAGACCTTTTGAGCATAAAGAATTTCGGGCAGAAAGCCCTTGACGAGCTTAGGGAGCAGATGAAAATAAAAGGGCTTAATCCCCCCAATCTTTTCAAGGGTGAGGCATCTGATGATGAGCCTTCGGAGGATATAACGGGGGAGGATGAATAAAATATGAGACACGGAGTTTCAGGCAGGAGTTTTTCCAGGTCTACTTCTCATAGGGTAATGATGTATCGTAACCTGGTTACAGATCTGTTAAGGTATGAGAAAATTGTCACCACTGAGGCTAAAGCTAAAGAGGTGCGCGGTTTCGCGGAACGCATGATAACGCTCGGCAAGGACGGCACATTGCAGAGCAGACGTCAGGTGCTCGCGTTTATCAATGACAAGCAGGTTGCAGACAAGCTGTTTGACGAGATCGCGCCTAAATATGCCCAGAGGGCTGGAGGATATGTTCGCCTCGTAAGGATCGGGCGGAGAGCCGGTGACGCCGCGCCTACGGCTCAGCTTGAATTAGTGAAGTAGCATTGAGAATTGCTCTTACGATTGAATATGACGGAACAAGATATTACGGCTCTCAAAGACAGAGAAATGTTCCGACGATACAGGGGGAATTGGAAGAAGCTATAGCTAAGGTTTCGGGAGAATATGTTCGAACGGTGTTCGCCGGACGCACCGATCAGGGTGTTCATGCAAAAGGTCAGGTGGCCGTATTCGAAACCAATTCGCGCCTTAAACTTGATAATATTACTAAAGCGTTAAACTTTTATTTACCGGAAGACATTGCTGTTAAGGAGGCCCATAAAGTCAGAGACGATTTCGATCCGAGGAGGGGAGCGCTGAGCCGGGAGTATTGTTACTATATCTGGAATGAGTCGACTCGGTCTCCTCTAAGGCGGCGTGATGCATTGCTGGTGCGGCGGCCTCTTGAAATTAGCATCATGGACGAAGCATGTAAGATATTGGAAGGTACACATGACTTCGCACCGTTTGCAAGCGCTTTAGAAGGACGCATAAATACAACCCGTACGGTTTATCGTGCTGGCACGTACAGAGAAGGATCGATGGTCAGTTGCGTCGTAGAAGCCAGTGCGTTTCTTCCTCATCAGATGAGGATGACGGTGGGGTCTCTGTTAAAGGTTGGTTTAAAAGTTAGCGATATAGCGGCTTTCCGTAAAATATTCGAATCCGGAAAGCCTGCAACGGCAGGGCCGGCAGTGCCGCCACATGGTTTATTTTTGATGAAAGTGAATTATCCTGGTGATGAAATATGAAGACTTATAGTATTAAAGCAGGCGAAATTGATCGGCAGTGGCATGTTATTGATGCATCTGATAAGACTTTAGGGCGTCTTGCATCCGAAGTGGCAGTAATATTGATGGGTAAGGATAAACCGACTTTCTCAAACCATATCAATGTGGGAGACTATGTAGTCGTAATAAATGCTGCCAAGATTAAGGTGACCGGGAATAAAGATAAGCAGAAGATGTATTACAGTCATTCTAACTATCCCGGCGGGCTGAGAACCGTAAGTTATTCAGATATGCTGAAGAAAAATCCGGAAAAAATAATCACATCCGCGGTTAAAGGCATGATCCCCCGCAACAGGCTTGGGCGTCAGATAATGAGCAGGCTTAAAGTATATGCGGGGGATGAGCATCCGCATCAGGCTCAAATAGGGAAATCCGACAAGGGGGAATAATTGGGCGAGAGAGGTTATCTACACGCAACAGGTAGAAGAAAGTCTGCTGTAGCGCAGGTGCGCATCAATTCGGGTGGTGGTGCCGTTATAGTTAATGGCAAGCCTCTTGAGGAGATGTTTCCGATTGAGAGACACAGAAACACGGTATTAGAGCCGTTGGTTGCAACGGACAGTCTCGAAAAATACAGCATCACTGTTAAGGTTAAGGGTGGAGGTTGTGCGGGACAGGCGGTTGCTGTCAGGCACGGCATAGCCCGGGCATTGGTAGAGGTTGACGATAGTCAGAAGAAACTGCTTAAAAGTAAGGGGCTTCTCACGCGCGACGCTCGTGTTAAAGAGCGAAAAAAGTATGGCCTTGTCAAGGCTCGAAAAGCGAAACAGTACACCAAGCGTTAGTCTTTATTCGAACTTAAGCGGCAATATAAAAGACCGCATGCGATGATTGTTAAATGCATGCGGTCTTATTTTGTATCCTGGGCGGCTGTTATGAAGAGAGCGCTTTCTTTAGATAATCGATGATCTCCACCGGCGAGGGGTTGATTTTATATAAAATTGCCAAGTAGTAGCTTACAAAGTCTCCCATCAGGATAGAGTTCATCATGCGGCATAGGGGAGTCTTACCGCTGGTATCGATGACCTCGTGAGGAACATGCGCTTTGGCTAGGATATCGCTTGTGATTTCGTAACGCTTGAGTGTGCGCGGATGCAAGTCTTCGGATCGCAGCATAACTACGAACAGTTTATCGGCCATACCAGCGGGAAACTGGTAACCTACGACGGCGTTGTGGTTAAGCTCGGGTAGTGTTTCGGAGAAGGCCCAGGCCTTGCTGTTTTCGTTGATTTGCGTTTTCCATCTGTAAGCTACGCTTGTTAATATACCGGCACCGTAAACAATTACGAGACGGTCGAATAGCTTCGCCGCCAATTGCTTGGCGGGGTTGCTTTCCATCGGGATGTCTTTACTTAGCTGCGTCGATAATTTATTCAGTGCGTCCAGTGATTCATCGATTTTCAGTAGCTCGTCCGGGATGATGCCTAGTTTGCGCATGAACGCCAGAAGTGAGAATAAGCTGCATCCCAGCGCCGCTCTCGGCTCAGAGCTGAATCCAAAGGATAGAAGCGGTACGCCGTTTCGTGCCGCCAGTTCACTGATCTTGCCGCCTGTGGTTATAACGAACTTTTTACAAGGTGTTTCCAGCGCCTGGCTGAAAGCTGATAGGGTCTCCTCGGTATTTCCTGAGTAGCTGGAGGCTATGACAAGTGTTTTTTCATTCACCGATTTCGGCAGGTCGTAGTCCCTCTGCACTATGACATCGATATTGCTTTGAAGGCTTACCATCGACCGCAACAAGTCGCCGCCTATTGCGGAACCTCCCATACCCAGAACTACGATCTTGTCGATACTATTGAAGTCTTCGGGCAAAGGCAATGTTAAGGCGCTCTGCCACGCCTGCCGGCACTGTTTAGGCAGATTTTGTATGCGCTCATGAAGGTTCGTGGTGTCGAGCTTTTCATATAGCTGCTGATCATCTAAATTTACTGTCATTTTACACCTGCCAATTTTTTACCTTCGCCAAGGAATGTCTTTACCTTTTTCATGCTATCGCTCTCCGAATATATGCGCATGATAGGTTCGGTGCCGGAGAAGCGTATTAGAAGCCAGCTGCCGTCCTTCATCAAAAAGCGGAATCCGTCTCTCGTTTCGACCTCGCGCACGGCCGTCCCGGCAATGCTGGAGGGCCTGCTATCGGTTAGACGTTTCATAATGGCTTCCCTTTCCTCTTGCGGGAAATCAACATCGAGACGATCGAAATAGTGAGGGCCTACCTTGCTGTAGAGATATTTGATGAGTTGAGACGGGCTCTTCTTCAGCTTTATCATAAGGTCAAGGAAGAATAGAGCTGATAGAATTCCATCTCGTTCCGGCATATGGCCGCGATATCCGTATCCTCCGCTTTCCTCGCCGCCCATCAAGGCATCTTTTTCCAGCATTAGCGGCGCTACATATTTAAATCCTACAGGAGTTTCATAAACGGGCACCTTGAATATCTCGCCCAGGCGGAACAGCATATTCGTAGTAGTTATCGTTTTGATTATCGGGCCGCGCTGTCCCTGCACTTCGAGAAGGTATAGGGCGATCAGTGCGTATGTCTGAAGCGTTGTGATAAATTCGCCTTTCTCGTCCATGATCCCTATGCGGTCGGCGTCTCCATCGGTGGCAAATCCGACGTCGGCTCGGATTTGTTTTATCTTCGTCGATAACTCCGTAAGGTTGTGCGCTATCGGTTCCGGCTGGAGGCCGGGGAAGAGGGGGTTGCGCTTCTTGTGAATCTCCGTAATCTTCGTCTTTCCGCCGCCGAGTATATTACGGAAATATCCCGCACCCGCGCCATACATGGAGTCGACGGCGATGTTTATACCGTTGCGCCTGATCTTCTCTATATCTACCATATCACCGAGATGCTTTATATAGGCAGGCGCCGGGTCGAATTTTACGACGGTACCTTTTTCAATCGCGTCGTCTAGGCTGATTTGTTTGATCCCTGCTGCGCCGGACTGTAAACGGGATATTCCCTTTTCCAGTTCTGTTATTACTTCTGGGGAGGCGCTGCGAGCGTCGCCCTGCTTGAATTTGAAGCCGTTCCACTGTCCGGGATTGTGGCTGGCGGTTATGATGATACCGCCGCCGGCTTTAAAATCCAGGATCGAATAGCTGATAACCGGTGTAGGTGCGGCGCTATCGCATAGATAAACCTTGATGCCGTTGGCGGCCACAACCTCGGCTGCTGCTGCGGCGAAGCGCTCCGAGGCGAATCGGGTGTCATAGCCTATGACCATGCCTTTCTTGGCAAGGCCAGCCGACTTCATGTAACCGGCCGCGGATTGGGCACAGATTCGAACGTTGTCGAAGGTGAAATCCTCGGCGATGATTGCACGCCATCCGTCCGTGCCGAATTTGATCTTCGAAGCCAAATGGCACCTCCGTTGCGGTAAATGCTCCGTTATCGACTAAGAGCCAGCGCCTTGAGAAGCGGAAACCTTTTCATCCGGCATGATTTTTGTATCCGGCGCCAGCCTTGAATTCTTCTCTATCGTAGCTTTGGTGCCTATGATGCACCCGGAGTCGATATAACAATCTTCATCGATGTTAACCGAGTCGGCGACAATGCATTGCCGCAGAGTTGTTCCTTTGCCGATTGCGACATTATGCCACACAATTGACTTTTCAACAAGGCTGTCGGCGCTTATATAGCAATGAGGCCCGATTACGGTCGGTCCTATAATGTGAGCCTGCGCCTCTATGAAGCAATCACGCCCGATTACAACCGGCCCGTCGATCCTGGCCCTGGGGTGTATCTTGTGTCCTTCTTCGGCCCATATGTTTCTGTTATAAATGCGGCCCGGAATATCTGTTGAGATTTCGCCCGTCAGAAGGTCGCCGTTTACCTTCATGTATTTCTCGGGCGTTCCGATATCGATCCAGTAGTCATGAGAAGAGAAGCTGAAGAAGGGATCGCCGCGCTCCAGAAGCAGAGGGAAGAGGCCGTGCTCGAACATGTAGAATTGATTGGTGGGAATATAATCCAGCATGTCGGGCTCAAGGATATATGTTCCTGCATTGATCATGTTTGTGGTTGCCTCTTCACGCTTGGGCTTCTCGACGAATCGTTTCACGCGGCCGTCGGCATCGGTCTCGACGACGCCGTACATACTGGGGTCGTCGACCGGCGTTAAAGCTATGGTCACCTTCGATGACTGCTTACGGTGTGTCTCAAGCATTTCGGTCAGGTTCATATCGGTGAATACATCGCCGTTGAAAACGAAGAAAGTTTCGTCCAGATGATCCGCTACGTTCCTGACTGCTCCTGCGGTGCCGAGGGGGAAGCTCTCTACAACGTAAGTCAGCTTCACTCCGAAATCAGAGCCGTCGCCGAAGTAATCTCTGATATGGTCCGGGAGATAGCACATGGCCAGCACCACATCATCGATGCGGTGGCTTTTCATATACCTGAGCATGTGTTCCAGGAAAGGGCGGTTCAGGATGGGAACCATAGGCTTTGGCGTGCCGTATGTCAACGGGCGGAGCCGTGTTCCTTCTCCGCCTACTAGAATGACTGCTTTCAATTTATTCGCTTTCTTTTACGCTCTATCCGGGATAGCCTGTAGCATCACTTGCTTTTAAGCCCGGCTTCTTTCCTGAGTATCTCGGCCTTGTCGGTTTTCTCCCACGGAAGGTCCAGGTCGGGACGTCCGAAGTGTCCGTAGGCTGCCGTCTGGCGATAAATAGGACGTCGCAACTGCATGTAGTCTATGATGGCGCCGGGACGCAGGTCGAAGTGCTTATTCACAAGCTTTACTATGACATCATCCGATACTTTATTTGTGCCGAAGGTCTCTATGGAAACGGACAGCGGGTGCGCCTTGCCGATGACATATGCCACCTGTATCTCCAATCGATCCGCCAGTCCTGCGGCTACAAGGTTCTTGGCGATATAACGCGCCATGTATGATGACGAGCGGTCTACCTTGGTACAGTCCTTGCCTGAAAATGCGCCGCCGCCGTGACGAGCGATTCCTCCATACGTATCGACGATTATCTTGCGGCCGGTGACGCCGGTGTCCGATACCGGTCCGCCTATAACAAACCGTCCGGTTCCGTTCACGTAGTATTGCGTCTCAGAGTTAAGCAGCTTAGATGGAATCACTTCCGAAATGACATGTTTTATGATGTCTTTTTCAATCTGGTCGTGTGTCACATTGTCGTCATGCTGGGCGCCGATCACTACGTTGACAATGCGTTTTGGCTTGCCGTTGATGTATTCTATGGTGACCTGGGACTTGCCGTCGGGACGGAGGTATTTTAATATTTTATCCTTCCTGACCTGGGCCAGCCGCTGGCACAGTCTGTGAGACAGCGAAATAGTAAGCGGCATCAGCTCCGGTGTTTCATTACAGGCGAAACCGACCATCATTCCCTGGTCTCCAGCTCCGATTTCATCTAAATGGCTGACGCCGGAGCTTTCCTTGGCTTCCAGGGACTTACTCACGCCCTGATCAATGTCGGGGGATTGTTCTTTAATAGAGACCATCACGCCCACGGACTGGTAGTCGAAACCGTATTCAGGTTTAATATAACCTATGTCACGCACAACCGCCCTTACTATCTGCGGTACATCGATGTAGCATTTGGTTGTTATCTCACCCATGACTATGACTAAACCGGTCGTCGTGGCAACCTCACAGGCCACCCTTCCGAACGGGTCTTTTTCCATAATCGCATCGAGAACGGCATCGGATATTTGGTCGCACAGCTTATCGGGATGACCCTCCGTAACCGATTCCGAGGTCAGAAACAAGGACGACGATGTCATAAATGTACTCATTTAATTTCCTTTCCAGATTAAGTGCCTGATTCCCAGCTCTCAAGATATTTTCGCTGTTCGTCCGTCAACGTGTCAATAGTAATGCCCATCGAGGCCAGCTTCAGCCTGCCAACTTCCTTATCGATCGCCGTCGGCACATTGTAAACGCCGGGCTTATCGATCCCTTCTTTAACTAGGTATTCCGCGCAAAGCGCCTGATTGGCGAAGCTCATATCCATAACGCTGGCGGGATGACCCTCGGCCGCTGCCAGGTTTATCAGACGACCTTCCCCGAGCAGGTATATCTTCCTCCCGTTTTTAAGCGAGTATTCGTCGATGCCCGGCCGTAGGCTGCGTTTTGCCATGGAAAGCTTTTCCAGCGCAAGGATGTTTATCTCAACGTTGAAATGCCCGCTGTTGGCTACGATTGCGCCGTCTTTCATTTTAGTGAAATGCGACTTATCGAGAACACTTGTATCTCCAGTTAGCGTAATAAAAACATCTCCTACTTTTGCCGCTTCGGCAATGGTCATGACAGCGTAACCGTCCATGCATGCTTCCAGCGCGCGGATCGGGTCGATCTCGGTAACGATGATATGGCTGCCCATGCCGCGCGCCCGCATGGCGACGCCGCGGCCGCACCAGCCGTAGCCGCATACTACTACGTTCTTGCCGGCCCAGAGGATGTTAGTGGCACGGGTGATGCCATCGATTGTGCTTTGCCCGGTGCCGTATCGATTGTCGAACAAATGCTTGGTGTCGGCTTCGTTGACCGCGATTATTGGGTATTTGAGCTTTTTCCCCGTAGCCATGCTGTTCAATCGAATACAGCCGGTGGTCGTCTCTTCCGTGCCGCCTATGATGTTCTTGATCAGGTCTTTGCGCTCTTTATGGATTGTCGACACCAGATCGGCTCCATCGTCCATCGTGATATTCGGCTTCGTATCCAGCACGGCGTTGATGTGTTTGTAGTATGTCTTATTATCCTCGCCTTTTATCGCGTAGACCGGTATGCCGAACTCATTCACGATGGCGGCGGCCGTTTCATCTTGAGTCGAAAGAGGATTTGAGGCGCACACTGCGACGTCAGCGCCTCCTTCTTTCAGCGTAAGCGCCAGGTTCGCCGTCTCCGTGGTCACATGAAGGCATGCCGCGATGCGTATGCCCTTCAGCGGTTTCTCTTTGGCGAAACGTTTGCGTATCAGGCGCAGCACGGGCATATCCCGTTCCGCCCACTCGATGCGTATCGCTCCCGCCGCTGCGAGTGACATATTTTTAACATCAGCCTTGATTTTGCCCATTATAAATATTCCTTCCTAATTTAGTTTGAACTGGTCCGCGACCCAGCCCGGCACATTAACGGTGCCGAGGATTATCGGTTTCTGGTGGCAATCGCTGCCACCAGTCATTATAAGCCCATTGCGCCTGGCGAAGCCAGTGTAATGCGCTGCTATAGTTTTATTGCTCCTGGGATACCAGCATTCCACGCCGTCTATGTACTCCAGCATGTATTGCGAAATTATGTTGGTCTGCGCATTCAGGTTTGTGGTTATCTCCCACAGGGACGTTCCTTTATCATCGGCTGGATGTGCGTGTACCAGCACGCCGCCCGCGTCCCTGATCAGATGCGACGCCTCTTCAAGTGATAGAGGGTACTTCGGGACGTCGAGTCTTACGAGATACTTATCGAAGGCCTGCTGCTTATCTCTGACTACCCCTTTTTTAACCAGATAGTTAGCGATATGCGGCCGTCCGAAAGAGCCGTTGACGCTATCGCTGATATTGGCGATATCATCCTCAGTGAACCTGTCGATACCTTCCGCGTCGAATGCTTCATTCAGCTTTTGCAGTATTTGCTGCGCCCTTTTCTCGCGATGCTCTCTTAATGATTGCAGTTTCTCCTTGAGCGCGGCATTATCCGGGTCGTAGTCATATCCCAGGAAATCCAGAGAATAAGGCTTGTTCTTGTATGTGAACGTCACGTTCAATTCCACTCCTGATATGTAGCAGATTCCGAGGTCGGACGCTATCTTGAACGCTTCGTTCTGACAATCGATATTGTCGTGATCGGTGACGGACATGAAATTAATGTTCCGGCGCTTCGCCTCTCGGAAGACTTCATCGATGGGCAGGTTGCCGTCGGAACCGGTCTTGGTATGGATGTGCAGGTCGATTTTCATGCGGGCCTATTCCAGACTTTCTCCATGCCGATCGGTTGTGTCTGAAGTCATGCTTTTTTGTTGTAACACTTGATGAATCTCTCTATGGAGCGATCGTACGTTCGTTCGACCTCAGGAGGGAAAAGACATCCCGGCAATTCACCCATCTTCCTGTGGTAAGTAATGCACTCGCAGCACTTCCCCTTGCGGGAGCACGGCTCGTATGTGCAGGTGCATTTCTCCATATTTGCTTTGATGTTACATTCCATTTCGAATTCCTATCACTTGATGTATTTATTCCTGAAGGCCAGCGAAAGGTCGGCGAGGAGTTCAAGAGCCCGCTCCGCGCCTTCTTCCGAGGCTGGTTCCAAACCGCATGCAGGCGTGAGAAGACTTTGTTTCAGCAGCTTGTCCCTGCTCACTCCTTTGCGCTCAAGTCCGGCCATGCAGCCGGTTAATCTGTCCAGCAGGTTTTTTACAGCTTCGTTCTGAAGGAACTTATCTTCGCGCGGCACTATGCCCCAGGCGATAACGCCTCCGCGCTCCATGAAGTCCTTTACTTCCGGATAAAGGGCGATCGTATTTCCGTAGCTGTAAGCGTCGAAGTTGATGATGTCTACGGATGTATTAAGCAGGATAGACCAGTCAGTATTGCCGCAGCAATGAACACCTTTCAGGCTTTGAACGTTTTCGAAAGTCCCTTCTATCAGTTCGGTAATACGTTCCCGCGGAATAGAGACAAATGCAGAGCCGGCCGCGGACATATAGGGTTCGTCGAAGAAAATAATCGTATTATCGGAGAGTTCTCGAAGCCTGGATTCCTGCCAGCGGGCCTTCAAGTTGAGATGCTTGACTACTGCGTCGGCGGCGGTCTCATCGTACAGGATAGGGCGGCGGTTCTCGTCGGTGACGGTCATGCCCCATGTAAACGGACCAGTTATCTGGCCTTTGACGGCAACAGGGTTCGACAGCCTGTGATTCAGGAATTCGTGCAGCCCCGCGGCGTATTCCTTGCTTATGCCGAAATCTTCTAGCTTGTTTTCAATATAAGCCGTGTACAGCTTTTCCAGTGGCTCGTCTATACCTTGTGATAAGTTTACATAAATTCTGTCCTGTTCCAGAACGAGTCCCGGGAATCCATCACTGTATTGGGCATACATGTTCTCAAGGAAAGAGCGTTTCGGCAATTGAGGCCAGAATGGGATCTCCGACAGGTATTTTGCAATGAGCGAGCAAGCCTTTGCAGGTTCTTTGTGAGGCATGCTGCCTATAGCAGTCGGCAGGCCGCTTAAATGAAAGCCGGTGCGGGATAATGTGTTCACTTTACTGAATATACTTCCTTATCAGCAGCGATAGGTCTTTCTTTGTTGCGGAAGGTATAAGCGCCGGGTCGGTCAGTATGGCGTTTTTTAACGCGCTGGCGCACTGACAATCCCGTTTATCCGGGATGCATCTCACCGCTTTTCTGATGATGCGTTTTGATATATCGGATGTGAGTTTGAGATTGGATATAGCTATATCGACGGTGACTTCTTCCTCGGTCTCGTGCCATACGTCGTAATCTGTGACGCATCCCACAGTGGCGTAACATATCTCTGCCTCGCGGGCCAGCTTGGCCTCGGGCAGTGCGGTCATGCCGATGATGCTGGCGCCCCATGAGCGGTAGAGGTTGGACTCGGCCTTAGTGGAAAAAAGCGGCCCCTCCATTATGACATATGTTCCCTCGGGATGGACCTTTGCCCTTTCTTCTAGCGCCGCTTTATACAGAATGTCGCTGAGTATAGGGCAGAACGGCCTGGCGAACCCCACGTGCGCGACGATGCCTCCCGTGAAGAACGAGCTGACCCTGTTGCTGGTGCGGTCGATAAGCTGGTCGGGGATCACGAGGTCGAGGGGGTGGATGCTCTCCTTCAGGCTGCCGACTGCGCTTACCGAGATTATCCATTCCACTCCAAGTGACTTCAGCGCATAGATGTTAGCCCTGGCCGGTATCTCAGTCGGGCTGACGAAGTGGCCCCTGCCGTGTCTCGGCAGGAAAGCCACATCTATTCCGTCGAGCGTTCCAATTATTATGGAATCGCTCGGTTCTCCGAACGGCGTCTTCGGCTTCACTTCTCTAATATCGGTCAGCCCCTCCATCTCATATAATCCGGTGCCGCCGATAACACCTATATTAGCCTTTGGCACGTTTTGTCTTCTCCTGTTTCTGTGGAAGCAATCGAATCGTTAGAGGGATACTATTTTAATCGAAGCAGACTGTTTTTATACGGCTCTCGTAATATCCCACGCTCTGTAATTATAGCAGATATATATCTGTGAGGGGTAACATCGAAGGCGGGGTTAGCCGCGCGCACGCCCTCCGGCGCAATGGGGATGCCGCGTATATGCGTAACTTCCTCGGGATTTCTTTGCTCGATGGGTATGTCGGAGCCTGAGCCGATGGTAGTATCGACTGTGCTTGTAGGCGCCGCCACATAGAAGGGTACGCCGTTCTCCATGGCCAGCACCGCCAGGTTATAGGTACCAATCTTATTTGCGACGTCGCCGTTGGCCACAATTCTATCGGCTCCCACTATCACACAATCGATTTTCCCTTGCGACAGGAAATATCCTGTCATGGTATCGGTGATCAGTGTGAACGGTATGCGGTATCGTTTGAGTTCCCATGCGGTCAACCTCGATCCCTGCAGCAGGGGACGGGTCTCACCGGCGAAGACATGAATCTTTTTGCCGCTTTCCCATGCCGCTTTGATCACGCCCAGCGCGGTGCCGTAGCCGGCGGCCAGCGCTCCCGTATTGCAATGAGTCATTATCGTATAGCCGTCCTTTATGAGGGAGGAACCGTGACGGCTCAGCGTCTTTTCCATCTCCTCGTCTTCTTTATCGATCTTTTTCGCTTCGGCCAAGAGAGCGCTCTTAATCTCGTCGACTGATTTGGCTTTCTCAGCTACGCGGTTCATTCGTTTTAAAGCCCAGAACAGGTTCACCGCCGTCGGTCGGGTAGCGGCTAATTCCTCGGATATCACGCGAAGCTTTGTGAGGAATAACTTTTTAGATTTGTCCCTTATTCCGTTTGCGCCCAGCGCCAGCCCGTATGCCGCCGCGATGCCGATGGCCGGTGCTCCCCGCACCCGCAGCATCTTTATGGCTTCAGCCACATCCTTGTAGTCGGAAAGTTCCAGATATACTTCTTCTTGAGGCAACTTTGTCTGGTCGATTAGACGGACTTTGCCGGAAACCCAATCGACAGCTTTGATCTCAGTTGTATTTCTCATGCTTCATGCTTTCGTCGGTTATTCCAGTATCTTGAATTGCAGCACGTCTACCAGTCCTTTATCGGTGAGACGCAGTTCAGGGATTACAGGCAGGGCGAGAAAGGATAGCGTCGCGAAAGGAGCGGATAGCTTCGAGCCCAGTTTAGCGGCAGCCTTCTCTACCTCCTCCAGCTTCTTGACCACCTTGTCGAGCGGCTGATCCGAGAGCAGTCCGGCTATGGGCAGGGGCAGCGCTTTGATGATTTTACCGTCGCATGCTACGACAAGACCTCCACCCAACGCCTCGACCTTTTTTATCGCGATATAAATATCTTTATCGTTCGTTCCCGCGGCGACGATGTTATGTGAGTCGTGAGCGATAGATGAGGTCAGCGCGCCGCGTTTCAGACCGAGCCCTTTCACCAGCCCCAGGCCGATGTTGCCGGTAGCTTTGTGGCGTTCGACTACGACGAGCTTTAAGATGTCGCGTTTCGTGTCAGCTACGACTGCGCCGTCGATTATCTTGGCTTTTTCATTAACGCTTCTAGTTATTATCTGATTCGGGACTATCTCTATTACGGGGTGATGCCATTTGGCAGCTTTAATCTTAAGTCTCTCGAGCTTAAAGGGCTTCACTTTCATGGTATGAGTCATCTGTTTGTTTTCACGTATCGAAGATGCGAATAGAGGTTTGCCAGCGCGAGCTACTAGCTTGCCGTGGCGGAATACCATCTCAGTTTTAAACCTGCGCAGGTCGCTCAGTACTGCAATGTTCGCCATATATCCCGGGGCGATGGCGCCGACGTTTTTTATCGCAAATCGCTCGGCAGTATTAATCGTGGCCATCTGTATCGCGCGTACAGGGTCCAGGCCCAGCTTTATCGCTTTTCGCACCACCGCATCGATGTCGCCGTCTTTCATCAGGTCGTAGCAGGAACGGTCGTCCACGACGAAGATGCAGCGCTTATAGGTTTTATCTGTGACCAGCGGCAGCAGTTCCTCAAGGTTCTTCTCGGATGAGCCCTCACGTATCATCACGTACATGCCTTTGCGCAGTTTCTCCTGAGCCTCTGCGAATTTTGTCGATTCGTGATCGGAGCTCATACCGGTGGCGATGTAGGCGTTAAGATCTTTGCCACCTAATCCGGGGGCGTGGCCGTCAATAACTTTGCTCTGAGACGCGCTGATTTTGGCCAGGACCTGGCCGTCGGCGAAAAGAACGCCCAGGAAGTTCATCATCTCGCCCAGGCCTGTAGTTTCGTCCCATGAAAGTATTTCTTCGATATCGTCCGGAGCTAGAGAGGCTCCGGCGGTTTCCAGGTGTGTTGCCGGTACACATGACGGGGCCATGAAATAAATGTCGAGAGGCAATGACCCGGCATAGCTCAAAACGTATTTTATGCCCGCGATGCCTTTGACATTCGCTATTTCATGCAGGTCGGTGACGATACCGGTGACGCCGCGCGGCACTACGGCTTCGGCGTAGCGGGCTATATGCAGCATCGAGCTTTCCGTGTGTATGTGCCCGTTGATGAGTCCCGGCGAGATATATTTGCCTTTGAGGTCGATAACTTGTTTCGCGTCCTTGTAGTCGCCGACGCCCGCGATCCTATCTTTATATATCGCGATGTTCCCCTTTTCGATTTCACCGCTGAAGGTGTTCACTATCCTGGCATTCGCCAGTATCAGATCGGCCGGGGCGATGCCGCGGGCTACGGCAATCAGTTTATCCAGCTTCATCTAATCCTCCACGACGCATATATCGCACAGGTTCCGGTATTCCTCATTGCAGTCTATTCCGTAACCTACGACGAATTTATCCGGAACGGTTATGCCGACGTAATCTATGTCGATTTTGACCTTTCTGCGCGACGGTTTGTCCAGCAGGGCGCATGTTTTCACGGAGGCCGGCTTGCGCCTTTTTACGTATTTCACGAAGTGGCTTATAGACAGGCCGGTATCCACGATATCATCGACGACGATAACATCGCGGTTTTTTACCGATGTCTCTAATCCGTGTACTATGTTTACCTTACCTGAGCTCACTTTACCCGAACCGTAGCTAGACAAGCGTACGAAGTCTACCTCAACCGGCATATCGATAAGGCGAATGAGATCGGCTAGAAAGATAAAAGAGCCTTTCAGCACGCCGATGATCAGGGGGTTCTTATCTTTATAATCGTTACTTATTTCTTGAGCCAGCCGTCTGACCTCGAAGTGCAGTTCTTCTCTCGGAATGAGCACTTTTGGTTTGTCCTGCGATTGCAACGATGCGATACCGGGAGTCGGCTTCATAAATGATTCATCTATGAGGCCTTCGGCGCGTTCGTAGCACGGGCATGGGGGAACTCCTATAGCGGCGAAAACACAGTTATCCAGGTGCATGCCTGAATACCACCCGGTCATCTCGTTTTCTTCTATCTCGCACCAGTGTTCCTGATAGTCCTCTTCAGGATCATATTGCCCCAGCTTGTGATGCGAGCATGTGGCGCAGCGAGCGGGACGAAAGAAATCCATAGCTTCCTCCATGCAGACATTATATTTACTCATCATCTGTGTGTCTACTTTTACTTGACACTATCTAGATACTCGTTTATCATCGCTACAGTTGCGAGTGTTCGTGGTCTGATATGAAGTACAAAGCTTTAAAATATGAGAAAAAGGGACGCACAGCTTATATCATTCTAGATACGCCTGAAAACGGCGATTCGTTGCATGAGAGTGTGTGTAATGAACTACTGGATGTTTGCGATGTTGTCAGCCGAGACGATTCCATAAGTGTGGTTGTGTTTGGACATGCCGGGCGAACGTTCCTGTTTGGCACGGCGACTGAGCTTGGTGCACTCGTAAGTGAAGTTATTGGGTCGGTGGCCCGCCTCGATAAAGTTACCGTTGCCGTGATTGATGGGGATGCTTTCGGCGAAGGGCTTGAATTGGCGCTTGCTTGTGATATTCGCATCGCCAGCGACAGGTCACGTTTTGGGCTTCCGAATGTTTCAGAGGGTACCATTCCATGCGGCGGCGGCACGCAACGGCTTCCGCGATTGGTAGGTCAGGGCAACGCTCTTGAATTAATTCTTACTGCGAAGACAATCGAAGCTGGGGAGGCGTTTCGTATCGGCTTAATACAGAAGATGATACCTTTCAAGGATATTGAAAAGGAATCCGACGTTCTGGTACAGAAGATCGCAGAGAAAGGGCCTGTCGCACTAAGATTTTGTAAGGAAGCCGTCAATAAAGGAGTGGACTTAACCTTGGTACAGGGATTGAGACTGGAGGCCGACCTGTACTTTCTTATTCAGACTACCGGTGACAGGATGGAGGGGATCAGGTCATTTTTAGAAAAGAGAAAACCATCGTTTAAAGGCGAGTGAGTGATACTGAAGTGTTTGACTACCACTTCAGGTCATATATTGATACACATGGCTGCACAAAAAAAGCACCTCTAATGTTTTGATAACGATTGTGGTAAAATAAATTCGTGACTGGATTTGAAACCATAATATATGAAAAGTGCGATGGCATAGCCAGAGTGATTCTGAATCGTCCCAAGGTGTTGAATCGGTACAACATCAAAATGCGGGACGAGATGTATGAGGTCCTCTCTGCGATAAGAGATGATCCTGAAGTTGAAGTGGTCATATTTAGCGGTGCCGGCGAAAGAGCATTTTGTGTCGGCGCGGACCTGAGTGAATTCGGTACCGCTCCTTCGCCTGTGATAGCCCGTCAGGTCAGGTGGGAACGAGATGTCTGGGGGTTATTGGACAGCCTTAAGCAACCTTTAATCGCTGCATTACATGGTTATGTGCTGGGTTCGGGTGTGGAAATAGCCTTGTTTTGCGATATCAGGATAGCTTCTGTCGACGCGGTTTTCGGAATGCCTGAAGTGGCTCTCGGTATGATCCCCGCGGCGGGAGGAAGCCAGACGCTTCCTAGAACCATAGGCGTAGGGAGAGCTTTGCAGTTGCTGCTCGATTGTGAATATATCGATTCGGAAGAAGCTTTAAGGATCGGACTTGTTAATAAGGTTGTGAGCCGTGAAGAACTTTTATCTGTTGCTGAAACCATGGCCAAAGATATAAAAGCAAAAGACGGTGCGGCGGTGAGATATGCTAAGGAGGCTGTGAAAAGGGGACGGGACTTGCCGCTGGAACAAGGTATGGCACTAGAAAGAGGTATAGCGAGGATTCTGAGAACAACGGTTGGGAATAGAGCCCGAGTCAACGATGCTGCTCTCATGTAGGGGATTTTTCCGGGAAATAGAGAATGGGTGATCAGCTAAAAGGCGGCATATCGGAACAGCTGGTTGAGGCGGCTGCGAATCTGGTTGTTGCTTCCAATAAGATTGTAGCATTTACCGGAACAGGTATAGCCAGCTCTACTCAGACCCAGCAGGTGAAAGCCTCAGTTAATCTAGGGGAGGATACATTCCCTAAATTTCAGGGCGATCCCGCCGCAAGGAAAAGAGGATGGCAGTTGTGGACCATGTTCCATATGATAGAGACTTCACAACCCAATGCCGTTCATTATGCGATAGCAGAATTACTGAAACTGGGCAAGCTTGAATGCGTTATCACTCAGAATGTAGACGGCTTGCATCAGAAGACGGGGATACCTGACGACAAGCTGGTTGAGCTACACGGTTCATTGCGGTGGCTTAAGTGTATTAATTGCGGTCAGCGTTATCATATTATAGATATCGCAAAGAAGCTGGCGGAAGGACAAAGTGAGGAGTCCGTTTGTACGGATTGTGGCGGGAAGTTGAAGGCGGCGACCGTATCTTTCGGAGAGCCTCCCCTGACGGAGGAGGTCAGTAAGGCGGAGCGGTTTTCAAGGAATTGCGACCTGTTTATGCTGCTCGGGTCATCGCTGATGATATATCCTGCCGCGTATATGCCGGTCTATGCTGTTGAGTCCGGCGCGAAGCTCATGATAATTAACACGGGTACTTCTCATATAGATGATAAGGCTGATGTTTTTATTCAGGGAGACGTAGGCAAAGCTTTGTCGGCCATCATGGATAGGGTCAGAAATAAGGCAGGGGCTTCTTAGAATATGTGTTATTTAAATTGCGACTGTAACAGATTGAATTAAAAGTAAGCAAGTCTAAATTTACAAGGAGGGAACTTAAAACAATGGTAGACAAGTCTGTCGCAACAATACAGGAGGCGATAGCTGACATCCAAGATGGCGCTATAATAGCAATTCCTGGATTCTTTGTCGCGGGCGTGCCTAGAGCACTGCTAAGGGGGATAATAGAAAAAGGGGTCAAGCACTTGACACTCGCCTGCGGCTGTGGGGCCTTGGTTGGAGCGAGGGAAGAATGCGAACTACTAGTTAAAAATGAGCAGCTGGATAAAGTAATAGATTCGTATCCGCTCGATCGTTCAGCGAGTAAAGGCGCAAATAATCCTTTTGAGCAGGCTGTCAGAGCGGGGAAGATAGAGGTGGAGATTTTTCCCATGGGTACTTTGGCAGAAAAGTATAGGGCGGCGGGCGCCGGCATTGCCGGTTTCTATACGCCGACTGGTGTCGGTACCGCTGTCGAAGGGACTATCACTAATATGCCGGATAATGGAAAAAAAGAGAAGAAGATGTTTGACGGCAGGGAATACATACTTGAGCTTGCTTTAAAGCCTGATTTCGCTTTCGTACATGCTTTCAAAGGAGACAAAGAAGGTAACCTCAGATATCGAAGGACGGCGAGAAATTTTAACCACGTTATGGCTGCATCGGCTAAGATTACCATAGCCGAAGTCGAGAATCTCGTGGAACCAGGGGATATGGATGTTGATGATATACATACGCCGGGTATCTATATTAAACGAATATTGCAGGTAGAACGTCCGAAATTTCATATCGGTATAGGTTAAGAAGGGAGAAAATAATGACCTCTGATAGCAAGATGAAGAAATTAGAAGGTATTCCTAGGGAGATGATTGCCCTGAGAGCCAGCAAAGAGTTGCAAGATGGCTGGTATGTCAATCTAGGCATAGGTATTCCTACTCTTATAAGTGACTGGATAGAGGGAAGGGATATAATACTTCAGGCTGAGATAGGTATGATTAAATGTGGTCCAATTGCCACAGGCGATGAGGCGGATCAGGATTTAATTAATGCCAGTTCTCAACCGGTAACAATATTGCCGGGATCAGCCTGTTTCGATATTGCAGAGTCGTTTGCTATGATACGCGGCGGACATATGGATGCTATTGTAGTTGGCGCCCTCCAGGTTTCAGAAAAAGGCGATTTAGCTGGATGGAACAACCCTGCCAGAGGGCTCACTATAGGCGTCATCGGCGGTTCAATGGACCTTTGTGCTAACGCCAAAAAACTCATGGTTGCTATGGAGCATACAACGACTACCGGAGAGCCCAAAGTACTTAGTAAGTGTACCTATCCCCTGACGGCAAAAGGCAGGGTTAATATGATCTTTACAGATCTGGCTGTTATGGAAGTTACTTCAAAAGGGCTAATATTAAAGGAAATAGCACCGGGAATCACTGTGGAACAATTGCAGTCGGTAACTGATGCGCCGCTGATCGTGGCACCTGACTTAAAAGAGATAGAATTCTAGATAGAATCCATCAGTTCGATAGATTATCTAGAGATAGAAAAAGGCCTTCATATCGTGAAGGCCTTTTTAGTTTGTATTTGGAAGGTAGATTATTTCTTCGGTTCGTCCTCTATCGCCAGCGCCACAAGTTCCGCAATATCGAGGGGCTTTATTTTCTCAGATGCTTCCTTTGCTTTTATCGCATCCTCGAACATCTGTAAGCAGAACGGGCATGCAGTGGCGATGGTGTCCGAGTTGGTTTCAAGAGCCTGATCGGCACGCATCTCGCTGATTCTTACGCCTGTCTTTTCCTCCATCCACATATGGCCGCCGCCGGCGCCGCAGCAGAAGCTCTTGCTGCCGTGTCTTGTCATCTCTTTGAATTGTACACCAGGCAGCGCATTTATTATCTTGCGCGGATCATCATAGACGGAATTGTGACGGCCTAAATAACAGCCGTCATGGTAAGTAATCGCTTTATCCAGGTTGTTCTTAAGCGTGAGCCTGCCCTGGCTGATTAGTTCGGCAATAAATTGTGAGTGGTGGATGATTTCAAATTCGCCGCCGAACTGAGGATATTCATTCTTCAGACAATTATAGCCATGCGGACAAGTGACGACTATTCGCTTGACATTATATTTTTTAAAGGTTTCGATATTTTTCATCGCCTGCATCTGGAACAGGTATTCGTTGCCGATACGACGCGCGGGATCACCGCAGCAGCTTTCTTCCTCACCCAGGATACCGAAATTGACGTTCGCAGCCCTGAGTATTTTCCCGAAGGCCTTGGAGACCTTCATGTTCCTATCCTCAAGAGCGGCGGAGCATCCGACAAAGTATACGATTTCAACATCGGAGTCGTTAGCTAAAAGCTTGCCTCCCTCGATATCGCCGCACCAATCCGTCCTGCAGGCGGTGGTGCCTTTGCAGGTATGTCCTCTCTCCTCGATGCACCGCAGAGCCATCTCAGCCGTTTCCGGCATTTCGGCCTGGTCAAGCACGAGGTTTCGGCGCATATCGATTATCTTATTGATGTGCTCGATATATGCAGGACAGGCCTCCTGGCAAGCTCTGCAGGTGGTACAGTCCCAGATGACATCATGCTTGATCACATCGCCGATCATCTGGGCGCCGGTGTCTCTGCCCTTACCCATAAACTTATTTCTTAACATGCCGAAGATATCCGGACCTGAATCGTACCAGTGGTTCTTCAAATCTTGTATTACCTGTTTTGGAGAGAGCTCTTTGCCGCTTAGGTAAGCCGGGCAGTTGTCCTGGCAGCGGCCGCATCTTGTGCAGGCATCGAGGTCCATGAGTTGTTTCCATGTGAATCCCTCGATTTTGCTAACGCCGAACGTTTCGGCTGTCTCCAGGTCTACAGGCACAAGCGCGCCTTTAGGCCCCAGTGAACTGAAGAACACGTTTAGTGGGGTCAGCAAGATATGCTGCAATCGTGAGCGGTTAACCATGACATATACCAGGAATACAAATGCAGGAAGTGTATGCAACACCGCTCTGTGCCAGACGAATACTTCGTTAAATGATTGTGTGTCAAAAGTCGGGAGCATCTTGGAGAAAAGATATCCGACCGGCGCCCATGTCGCCCAATCTGTCGGGTCTATCCCGCCAGCCGCGATGCGATAGCCCTTGGCCATGAATCCCGTGATTAAGATAATGAAAACCCAGATGTATATCAGTGTATCGTCCGGCTTCGTATCGAGCCGTGAAGGTTTTGCGATATATCTGCGGTATATGGCCAGAAGACCGCCGACTATCATCATTACGGCGCCGATCTCGGAGATGAGGGAGGCAAACAGGAAGACAGCCTGAGGCGGGCTGCTCAGGTCAACGGCGTACGAGAAAGGCCGTATAATTTTACCGAGGAGGAACAACGCGGTACCCCAGAATATCAACAGGTGCATTATTCCGGGATAGGGCTCTTTTATAATCTTCATATGTGCGAAGATCTCTTTTAAGACCAGCATTATTCTTGTGGGGATCTGGTCAAACCGATTCTCTTTTCCGCCCATACGTAAAAGCTGGTAATGACGGAATAAACCGAAAACAAATACTGCAGCAATAGCAAGTAAGCATATCGATGTTCCGATAATTACCGGCTTGTAGATATTCTCTATATATACACTTTGATTTATCCAGAAAAGATCACCCAATGCGGTCCCCCTGATTCAACTTCATATCTTCATTCATGAATTTTATGACCTTCGACAGATTATCTCATTAGTAAAGTTTCACTGTGCATATGCTAAATCTCAGGATAGAAAGTAAACAGGTGTGAGAATAGAAAAACCAGAAACAAACATCCGGCTGCAGCGATAAAGAGCGTTACTAGCTTGTTATGCTGCTGTTTAATACCAAGGTCAAAAAGTATCAACCTTACTCCTGCCAAAATTGAATAAAACACTATTCCCAATAATCCTACTTCAATCAAAACGGCTATTACTCTAAGAAATGTATCCATCTTTTTCACTCATCTCTTTTGTTGAATTACCACTCTACATGACGGACAGTATTCAGTCCATTCAGCGTCTGAGACCCCTGAGTCCTCCAACTTGCGTTTCAGTGCATCGACCATCGATTTCGATGCGTAAGGTTTATTACAATTGCGACAATGTATGAATTCATTCTCAAATATAGTTTCCCCGACGTTGCTTAACCTGGCGAAATCGAGTGCTTTACTAACCTTCATGCATTCCTCGGGGCATTTGTTCACGCAAAGGTTGCAGGCAATACATTTATCATGATTAAAGATCAGTTTAAAAGTAGGCGGATCGCCTGACGTTCGAGTTGATATAGCACCTGTAGGACAGTTCTGTGCGCAAACATTACAGCCAGTGCAGCGTGCCGAATCGATAGTTACAATTTCGAAAGGCACGTCTTCGCCTGATAACATGTCTTCGTTTGTAATTCGGAGCTTTGAATCCATCTCCTTGATAATAGCGGCCAGATTGTACATGCCTTCAAAAGTCATTGAACCTGGCGCAGACTTAAATTGTGTATGTCCTGATGCTACTACATAGTTGGTAAACTGGCGCAGATTGCCATTCAGCTCAATATCGACCTTATTTATACATTTGATACGGTTCTTATCTATTCCCCAGCGGTCGAGTAATTGCTGTACGAAATTGATAGTATTAGCTAAAGATTGCCGAGGCGTTTTATTGATGCAGCATTCTTCATCGTGAATAAGCGCTATGCCGTCGGCACCCATGTTAAAGGCGTTTAACAGCAGTAAAGGTGAGACGATTGACAGGGAAGGCACTTTAATGGTGAATATGCTGGGCGGGCAGTTTTTTATATCGGTATCGTCATTGTCAAAGCACGATTGACAGAAGATTGCTATTATTCTATATGGAAGCTCAGCGCGATTGGAAAGCAGTGCTTCGATTTCCCGTTCCAGTTCCACTGTGGAATATCCCGGATAAGATATCGCTCCTCTGGGGCATGCATTAACGCAGGCGCCGCAGCCGGTGCAAGAAGATTTATCGATTTGTAGTGCGTTATAGGAAGACGCTATTGCTCCGGCAGGACAAATATCCGCGCATAGTTTACATGAATCTCCCAGACAATCATCTTGTAAAATGGCCGGTATTACTTCATACCGCGGCAACAGCGAAGTTGCCAGATTCCGTCGAGTGATCTCGGTTTTGGAAAGAGAGAAACATAACTTTAGGTTCTCCTGAGAAATGTCACCGCATGTAGAAGCTTTTGAAATCTGTGACGCCAGAAGGAGTTTGATCCTATCCGATATTTCGGCATCCGAAAAGTCGGAGGATAATTCGCTCAGTATATTTAAAACTTTTGTGAAGCAAAGGCTGCTGTCGTCAACATCGACATCTTGCCAGAAGTTAGCTTTGTTCCGTATCTTGTCGCAAGCTCCTATTACTACAGGACGGATATTAACGCTATCCATGAGGAGGCGCAGTTCATGGCGTTTGCAGAGATTGTTGCCTGTAATTACTTCTAGACTCGGATCAGTATCATGAATAAAATGGCTCAACTCTTGTAGAGATATTCTTCTCTCAAGAGCTCCGTTACATTCACACAAAATAACTCCGCACCCAGACACTGCAACCTACTTTATTCTACGTCCTTTTCTTATTAAATATCCTATACTATGATGATTTATTCTCATCAGGATTTGCATGTGTATTTTCTGACGGAGCATCCGTCTTTGCAGCTTCCTCGGTTTTTTGAGGAGCGTCCGCTGCCGAAGATTCCGCTGCTTTCGGAGAAGCTTCTGTCTTTAATGGTTCTTCAGCTTTTGGAGGGGCCAGCTTAGCAGCTTCAGCTGCCAGCTCCTCGGCTGTCTTTTCCGGTAAGGCTTTTAGGAATTTCAAGCCCAACAAGAATAATAAACCTACCATTGTGAAAATACCAAGAGTGATTCCCATTTCCACGGGTGTTATGGCAAAAGTTCCCACTGCTCCGTATACTCCCTCTATGTGGCCGGGATAGTAGTGCTGAGGGAAGGCTGCTTGTGAAATAACCAGGAAGTATCTCTCAAAGAATATACCTATGACTACGGATACAGAAGCTATAAATATCCAATTAACCGTCCTGAGTTTTTTATTAAAGAGAATTATCAATGGTAATACAACAACAAGGCCGATTTGCAGAACCCAGAATATCCAGGCATATTGACCGGTCAAGCTAAACATGACGGCCGCTCTTTCAGGTGAATATAAGTGAGTCATTTTATCCAGGAATATGAGCAGAGCTAATATACAGATAAACATAATTAATAAACGGCTTAAAGATACAACCATATCTTTACGTAGATCGCGGCCGGTGAATTTCATTGTCAGTACAAGTACTACTATTAGAAGAGCCAAGCCGGAGGTGATAGCGCACGTTAGAAACTCTAATGGCTTTATTGGAGTGAACCAGGCTTCCCGGGCGGCCATAAAACCAAAGATGGCTCCTGTCCCCATATGCACCAAGGCAGCCCATCCTATAGCGAGAATGCCCCATCTCTTCATCCATGCCTTGTTGCCTGAAAGGATGATACCCAGGTATGCAATGCTGATTATGAAATAGCCGCTGTACAAAATGCCGTTGATAGCGAACATGGATGTCATGTTGTTCCAGTAGAAGAACATGAACAGGCGCCAGAAGTTCTCCGGCCTGCCCAGGTCTATCGCGATGCCGATCAATGCGCCGAATATCAATACGATTGCCAGCAGAACGGCCATTCTGCCGATAGGCTTGTATTTCTCCTGTCCGAATACATATACAAGGGTCGAGAGTATCAATGAACCGGCGCTTAGTCCAATGAAATAGATGGTGAGCACTATGGGAAAACCCCATGGAATTACATTGCTGCTGCCGAATAGATAATGGCCTTTATAGTATGAAATGCCGTAACAGATCAGGCCTAACAGGAATAATCCGGCGAGAACGCCTACAGCGATCTTATAGTTCTTGGAATGACCTTCTACGGATACAAAATTCAGTTCCACAGATTCACCTTACTTAGTTAAATAATGTACTTTGGGCTGAGTGCCCATAGCCTCTCGAAGTATTATTGAAGTTCTGTTTGATAGTAATTTCGATACTTCGCTGTCGGGATTGTCTAAATCACCGAATGTCCTGGCATGGGCCGGACACGCCTCAACACATGCAGGTACAACCTCGGTACCAATCTCTTGTCCATCCATCAATGCTTTTTCAATTCGATGGAAACAGAAAGTGCATTTCTCAACCATTCCGTGTGCCCTGTGAGGAAAAGGCCAGTTTCCTATTAAATCCCTTCTTAAAGGCGGATCAATCCGATTATACTGTACATCCTCTTGCTCTTTATAATTGTAAGCCCTGGCGCCGTACGGGCAGGCAACCATGCAGTATTTGCATCCAATGCATCTTCGGAAATTCTGCATGACGATTCCGTCGTTTCGACGATAGGTTGCTTTACAGGGACATACCATTACGCAGGCAGGATTGTCGCAGTGCATGCAGGGCATCGGAACCATTTCGACCTTTGCTGTAGGATATTCGCCTTCACTGGCTGCGATTACTTTGTGCCAATATGGATCCTGCCTATGAATCTGCTCCTCAAGCGAACCATGCGGCACATTATTTTCTTCCTTACAGGCTATTGTGCATTCCTGGCAGCCGGTGCACTTATCCAGGTCTATTATCATTCCCCATCTTGCCATTTAGCGCCTCACGCCTTATATACTTTCACTCTTGTATTAAAGAAAGCTGATTGTCCGCTTATATTATCGTAATGGACACTGGTGATGTCATTTGGATTAACGCCTATTTCATTGGACCACTCACCATCATAGTAGTGACCCTGCCCCCGGGCTATTGCTACCACTTCGGGATGTATTCCGTGGAACACCCGGGCCTTGGTCTTGATCTTATCCACCGGCGATTCCACCCACACTTCATCGCCGTCTTTGATCTTAAGTTCGTCGGCGGCCTCTTTATTGATCTCCACAAAATTCTTCCAGCCGTAGCCGTGCATTACCAGGTACAACTCCTGAGCCCATGGATAGTTCTGACTACCATTTTCAATACTTAAAACGGGCTGGTATGTTACCAGGTTAAGAGGATACGAACCTGCATTACCCTCGAATTCCGGTTCGGTGTAGTGAGGCAGGCAGGCTATGTTGTCGATAGTGCTTGACCCCGATGATTCAAGCAGTGCCTTCAGGTTGCCCGAATAGAACTCGAATTTCTTGGACGGAGTTGCGAAAATCGCATCGTATTTATTAAACTCGTAATCGGGTCCAACCCAGACGCCTTTATTGCGGAACTCGTTCCATGATATTAAGTTCTCCGTGCGGTATCTAACGAATCCTTCCGCGTTGTCGCCTATATTCACAAATGATTCGGCTACGCTATCGCCAACCTGTCCGGCCAGGTTGAAAATGATATCGCCAAGAGCCACGGACTCTTCCATTTTTTCTATCACGGGTTGCTTTATCTTAACCTCGGTGAAGCCGGAGCCGGGCGGGCAGTGCTCGTAAGCCCAATCCTCCAGCAGCGTGCACGCCGGCAGCACGATATCGGCGAATTCCGACATCTCAGTTAGAGAAGGTGCAATATGGACATAGAAAGGCAACTTTGCCATCGCTTGGTTCCAGCGTCCGGTGCCGGGTGCGAACATATTGAAGTTGCTGTTGAAGCCTATAGCCATTTCGACGGCATAAGGATTATCGCCTAATATCGAATCCGCTACTTGGTTCGTTACCATCTTGGCGGCAATGAAGTTCTGTTTGCCCCTGAGATCAATAGTATCTTGAGAATTCCCGGTCTCCGCTATCGAATCCTTAATAATCGCGGGCATATCCGTATATGAAGGATACTCCTGATATATAACTCCGCCGGGTACGTCGATGCTGCCGACCAGGGCGTTCAGACAGAATATAGCGTAGCTTGTGTAGGAGCCGTTGGGCCAGCAGGTGGCTCCCCTTCCGCGCCACGCGATTGCGGGTTTGGACCCGGCGAACTCTCTTGCTATCTGACGGATGACATCGGCATCAATGCCGGTAATGGATGCAACCGACTCAGGACTATACTGGCTGAGGGCCAGATTCTTGTATTCCTCAAAACCGCTTGTCCAGTTGCTCACGAAATTCGAATCGTATAAGCCTTCACTGATAATGACATTTGCTATGGCCATCGCCAGGGCAGCGTCCGTGCCTGGCTTTATCGGTATCCATGTATCGGCCTTGGCCGCAGTGACCGAATACCGAGGGTCTACAACCACGATCTTTGTGCGCATAGCCTTCTCGCGCCTCATCTTGCCCCACATACGTAGGTTGCGCGCAAGCGGCTTCTGGGATTCTATGATACTTGCGCCGAAAGAGAGGATATAATTCGTGTTCTCAAGATCGTATGCGCTGAGCGTATAGTGGCCGTCGGCCATCCATTCGCCGGCCTTTGACGCTTCGTCATCAAGTGCGTCGCCTGTTATGACATTCGGTGTGCCGAACGCTTCGGCAAATCTACGGATTAAATCTTCATTGCTGTTGCTGTTTAGTCCGTCGAACAATATTAGTTTATGAGGTGCTCCGGAAGACCTTAGAGATTTCAGCTTAGAAGAAATCTCGTTCAAGGCCTCGCCCCAGGTAATTGCCTCCCAGACCGGGTCGATCCCCTTGCCTTTCTGTGCATTGGTTCGCTTTAAGGGGGTTTTGACGCGATTGTGGTCATATAATATTTGCAGTCCGATTTTACAGCGCGGGCATGTCTTTCCATCCGATACTTTTGATAGGGGATTGCCGTTGATTTTAACGGCCCTGATATCCTCGCCCTCCTGCACTTTCACTATGGTCGCGCAACGGGTAGGGCAGTTCAGGCATGAAGTGGGAATCCACTCTTCGGTGAAAGTTTCGTAGATGCTGTCTGAAGGGGACAAGAACTGCGCTTCGGGGCGTTTGATGGCGAAACCGGCTGTCAGGGCAGCGGTCGCAGCGGCCGAAACGCCAAGAAAAGTCCTTCTGCTTAATAGTAAGCGCCCGGACTTTTCCTTCTTTTGTTTTGTTTTTCTATTAATATCTTTTGACCCGGAGGTCGGTGATTCACCGTTATTCAGTGTATCTGGTTCCTGTTTCATGAAATCTTTCTATCCTTAAGATTTGATAAAACCGCCTCGCACCATCGATACAGACCGCGTAAAGTATAGCATATCAAAAATCCTGGTGCAATACATTTTACTGACTATTGTTATTTATTTCACAAATATCTCAATCCTTAAATTAACCAAGGGATTACTTATTCGAGTACAACTTCCCCGCTTTTGCCTCCGCTCTTCTTCAACAGTCGTATATTCTCTATCCGAATGCCTTTCTCGACCGCTTTGCACATATCATAGATGGTCAGCGCGGCCACGGAAACGGCGGTCATCGCTTCCATTTCCGCTCCTGTCTTACCGGCACACTTCACCTGTGCGGTAATATCGACCCATCCGTCGCCGAATTCGAATTCGATCTTGACTTCATCGAGCAGCAAAGGATGGCACATGGGAATCAACTGGGACGTGCTCTTAGCTGCCGTAATCCCCGCCACTTGAGCTACCGTAAGCGCTCCACCCTTGGGCAGCTTATCGTTTCTGAGCATGTCGAGCGTAGCGGGCTGCATAACAACGCGTCCCTTGGCTAAGGCGGCCCTATTCGTGACAGGTTTATCGCTTACATCTATCATTCTGGTTTGTTCTGTCATCCTACCCTCCCAGTTGGCACATAGCCCTTCCCTTTTGATATTGCCCCTTAACTAACGTGTAGCGTTCCGGCTTAGCCTCAATAGCGCGTAACAGGCATTGTTTGATATCGTCAAATGTCCCGCCGTTACGCAGTACCGATTTTAAGTCCAGTTCACGATCGCTCATGAGGCATGGACGCAGCATTCCGTCCACCGTCAGCCTCAATCGATTACATGAGGAACAGAAACATTCACTCATCGGACTTATGAATCCTATTGTTCCCTTTGCTCCCGGGAACTTGAAATACCTGGCGGGTCCGTTGCCGTTGCTTGTAGAATGTGGTTTCAACTCGCCAAATACTTTCAAACGCTCGATAATTTCGCTAATGGGGACGAAGGAGAATGTCTTGTTGTCAACGAATGGCATAGGTTCTATAAAGCGGACATGCCAGCCTTTCTCGATGGAAAGACTTGCGAAATCGGCAACCTCGTCATCGTTGATATCCCTGATGACCACCATGTTGATCTTTACAGGGTCTAGTCCTATTTCTTTTGCGAACTCAATTCCCTCAATGGCATCGGCTAGCCGTCCTGTACGAGTAATGCTGTGGTAGCGCTCTTTATTCAGCGAATCGAGGCTGATGTTTACCCGTTTCAAACCTGCTTCCTTCAACTCGGATGCGTATTGTTTTAAGAGAATCCCGTTCGTTGTTAAAGCTATATCATCTATTCCTTCGATCTGAGAGAGCATCTTGACAAGATCGGTCAATCCCAGCCTTACCAGGGGTTCACCGCCGGTCAGCCGGAGTTTGTTGATCCCTATCGCAGCCGCTGCCCGCGCCACGGCCGCAAGCTCTTCGTAACGGAGAACATCGCTGTGCGGCAGGCTCTGCACACCCTCGGCAGGCATGCAGTATACGCATCTCAGATTGCACCGGTCGGTGACCGATATCCTGAGATAGTCTATATGTCTATGAAAACTGTCGGATACTTCTACCATATACTTTAATTATATACTATAAAGGTCGCTTAAGATTTTACGCGCTTCATCGGCGGCTTTCCCCCTGTGGCTTACGGCGTTCTTCCGGCTCATCGGGAGCTCAGCCATGGTCCTGTGCAGTTCAGGCAGGTAGAATATGGGGTCGTATCCGAAGCCTTTATCACCCAGAGGCGCAAAGGTTAGTACGCCGCGACATTGCCCCTGGCAGGTTTGCACTTTGCCGTCGGGTCGAGCTATAGCGATGACGCATCTGAACTGAGCGTTGCGCTTATCCCAAGGAATGCCGGCCAGCTTGTTCAGCAGGAAGTCGATGCGTTCCGCGTCCGAGGCGTCTTCTCCGGCGTATCGCGCCGAGCGCACGCCCGGTTCGCCGTTCAGCGCATCGACCTCAAGCCCGGAATCGTCGGCCATGGTAATCAGACCGCTTAACTGGGCATACCGTTCTGCTTTAAGTACGGCATTTTCTTCGAAAGACGCTCCGGTTTCCTCTACCTGTTCGCTGATATCGATATCTTTAAGCGATACAATGCGGTAGGGTATGCCTTTGAGAAGCCTGGCATACTCGCGGACCTTGGCTTGATTATTGGTGGCTAGAAGAAGTTTGGGCTTGCTCAATATATCAGACTTCCCGTCGAATTTTAGTATTCTATTCCTTTTCTCGCTTTTATGCCTTGACGATACGGATGCTTAACTTCATCCATATTCGTGACCAGGTTCGCCGCGTCGGTTATCATCTTGTCGGCATAGCGACCGGTCAAAACGACCTCGACCGAGGGCGGTTTAGCGCTGATTATATCGACTACGTCCTGAACGTCGATCAGCTTCCACGCGGATGCTACGTTGATCTCATCAAGTATGACGAGGTCGTAATTCCCGCTCTGTATCGCCGACGCGGAGGCGCTGAGCGCAAGGCGGGCCTGTTCCTTCTCATCTTCTGTAACGTTATCAGGGTCGGTAAGGCGATCAAAACCGAAAACCTCGAACGATAAATCAGGCAGCTTTGAGAGAATCTCGCGCTCTCCGTACGGGAATGGTCCCTTCATAAAGAAGATAATGTGGACCTTCGCGCCATGTCCAAGGGCCCTCACGGCCAGTCCCAGCGCGGCTGTAGTTTTGCCTTTGCCGTTGCCGGTGTAGACCTGTATCAGTCCTTGCGTAAAAAATGTATCGCTCATATCGAACTATCATTAAAGGGGGGCGCATTACGTTCGATTCCAGTGTAACAACGGCATATTCTAATGTCAATTAAACGCTGCTTGTGATTCTAAGCTGACTTAATTAGGCATGTATGCTATCATATTCTCGATTATTGATTAACAAAGGAGGACTTCCATGAAGGCTAGATTTCTGGCAGTAATTGTCCTTTGCGTTGTGTCTATCCTGGGGGCGGTTGCCTGCAGCGGGGGAGGGGTGGCGCCCAACGGCATGACCGGCGGGGAGATACTGGCCGCGTCTCAAACCACAACGTTTAATTCCGCTCGCTTTAGCGCCACGGTTGAGACCGGCATGATGGGTGAGTCACTCGCAATGCAAATGTCCGGCGCTATGGATGAGGCTAATCAAGCAATGTATATGACCATGACGGCGCCCGATATTGATTACACCATGCAGATGTATATAACGGATGGCTGGTTATACATGATCGATCCCGACTATAGTACAAGTTGGATTAAGACGCAACTTACAGAGGATATATGGGAACAGCAGAATCCTACCGCTCAGCAGCTGGAGCTTTTAGAGGGGTTCGTAGAGGCTAACTATCTAGCTATGCAGAATATAGGCGGGTCCAACTGCTATAAGATAGAAGTTGTCCCAAACTGGAACGCCATATTGGGCGCGACCGATATGGATGAGACGGAATACTATAGTACCGAACAACTGGTCGACATGATCAAGGATACCGAATGTATGGTTTGGGTTGAGGAGGCCTCCTATTATCCTGTTCAGTTATATTTCAGCATGATCATGGAGATGGATATTCTGGGAGAGAAGTATTCAGTTACTATGGATATGACCATGACGTTCACCGATATCAACCAGCCTGTGAATATCACGCTTCCCGCAGCAGCCGCCAGTGCTACAGAAATCTCATATGATGACTTTATGTACGGTGAGTGGTAGGGAAAACAGAGTTGGTGAACTCGAATATTAAATAAACAACTTTTAATCAGAGTCAAATAGTTTACATAAAGGGTGTCCAGAATTATGACGGGCACCCTTTATTATTTAGCTTTATTATATAGAAATTAGCGGAGGCGCATGCTATAATACGTTGGTGCTTTGAATAGGTATTAGCTATAGAAATTCTAGTATATATTACAGCCGAAGGCTGTTTTTGCGTCAGGAGGACACTGGATGGGAATCCTTGAAGAATACAAGCAGAAACGTGATAAGGTCCTGCAGATGGGTGGGGCCAAGGAAATAGGCAAGCAGCATGAACGGGGCAGCTGGACCGCTAGGGAAAGAATAGATTACTTCTTCGATCCGGGGACGTTCACCGAGATAGGATTATTCGTAAAGCATCGCACTACTGCTTTCGGGCTCGATAAGAAAGAGTTTCCCGCGGAGGGAGTGATAGTAGGATTCGGGCGCGTCAACGGCAGGATAGTGATGACCGCCGCCGAGGATTATACGACGATGGCCGGCACCTTCGGTGAATACCACGGCAAGAAGTTCTCTGAAGCTATCACCATGGCCAAGGACATGGGCGTGCCCTTCGTCGGCATGAACGACTCGGCAGGGGCCAGACTCCAGGAAGGAATGGACACGCTACAGAGCTATGCCTGGCTTTTCAGGTCTCAGATACTGGCCTCCGGCATCATTCCCCAGATAGCGCTGATAATGGGCCCCTGCATCGGCGGTCAGGCCTATCACCCCGTGATGCAGGACTTTGTCTTTCAGAACCGCAGGACGGGAAGGATGGGCATAGCCAGTCCGGCGTTCGTTAAGACGCAGACGGGAGAAGAGATAGACCTGGATACTCTGTGCGGCATAGAGGCTCACGCTATCAAGTCGGGTGAAACGCATGTGGTAGCTGAGGACGACCAGGACTGTCTGGATAAGACCAAGGCGCTTCTTGATTTCCTTCCGTCCAATAATAAAATGGAAGAGCGCCGCAAGACATACCGCGAGCCGGATGACGATCCTTACAGGGAGATACCGGAACTTAACGATATGGTCCCCGACGATCCTCTGACGGCCTACGATATGCATGAAATAATATACAGAATCGTAGATAACGGGTATTTCTTTGAGATATTCGCGGATTTTGCTCCTAACGTTATCGTGGGGTTTGCCAGGTTCGGCGGACGCCCCGCGGGCATAGTGGCCAGCCAGCCTTCCTTTGCCGCGGGGGCTATAGACTGCGACGCGGCGGATAAGATCGCCAGGTTCGTGCGGTTCTGCGATATGTTCAATATACCGCTTATAAACCTGCACGATGTCCCCGGCTATTGGATCGGTTCGGCCGAGGAGTGGAAGGGCATACTCAGGCACGGCGCGAAGATGATCTATTCCTACATCGACGCCACCGTGCCCAAGATCACCGTCATCGTGCGCAAGTCTTACGCGGGCGCTTACACCGGGATGTGCTGTAAGGATACGGGGGCCGATTTCATGTTCGCCTGGCCGGGAGCGAGGGTCTGCATAGTTGGCGCCGAGACGGCGGCCAGCATCATCTTCGCCAGAGAGATAAAAGAGGCGGCTAATCCTGAGGAGATGAAGGCCAAGCGCATCGGCGAGTACCGCAAGCTCTTCGAGAATCCCTACTGCGGCGCTGAAAGAGGGTTCATTGATGACGTCATCATGCCCAGCGATACCAGGAAGATAATAAACAAGGCGCTGGACCTTCTGGAGACAAAGACGGTTGTCAGGCCGCCGAGAAAATATTCCAACATCAACCTGTAAACAAGAGCACTGTCATTCTCCGATAGAGATTACCGGTCGATGTGATGACTTGGAGGATAACAAGCGATGGATTTCAAGTTCACGGAAGAACAGGAAAAACTGAGAAAAGAAGTACGCTCGTTTCTTGATGACGAGTTGAAGAAGGGCACCTTTACAACGCATTGCGATGCCTGGATGGGGGGCTATTCAAAAGAGTTCTCCAGGAAGATGGGGGAGAAAGGCTGGATAGGATACTGCTGGCCCAAGGAACATCACGGACAGGGCAAGAGCTATATCGACAGACTTGTCATAACTGAAGAGCTCGTTCGGTACGGCGCGCCGGCGGCGTCGCACTGGTTCGCCGATCGGCAGATGGGCCCGTCGATACTTAAACACGGCACCAAGGAGCAGCAGGACTTTTTCCTGCCGCGTATAGTTAAAGGCGAGCTGTGCTTCGGCATCGGCATGAGCGAACCGGAGGCCGGATGCGACCTGGCGTCGCTGAGGACGAAGGCAGTGCTCGATGGCGATTACTATGTGATCAACGGGCAAAAGGTCTGGACCAGCGGCGCGCAGCACATCGATTATATCTACCTGGTGGCGCGGACGGATCAGGAGGCGCCCAAGCATAAGGGCATCAGCGAGTTCATCATCGATATGAAGATCCCGGGCATCGATGTGCGGCCTCTTATCGACATGACCGGCGGACATCACTATAATGAGGTCTTTTTCGACAATGTTCGTATACCTAAGACCACCCTGGTCGGCGGCTTGAATAAGGGCTTCTATCAAATCGCTCAGCAGCTCGACTATGAGCGCAGCGGGGTGGAACGCCTGATGACCAATTATCCTCTGCTTGAGGATATCGTGAAATATGTAAAAGAGACCGATTACCACGGGCAGCCTTTGTCGAAAAGCGTTCTGGCCAGGCAGAGCGTGGCCGATTTGTTCATAACCTTCGAGGCGGGGCGGCTGCTGACCTACCGCGTGGCCTGGGTTCTTGATCAGGGCAAAATTCCAAGCACCGAGGCGGCGCTGGCAAAGGCCTTCTCGACATCGTTCGAGCAGCAATTGGCGCATACGGCCACGCAGATACCGGGACTGTACGGCACGCTGAGACAGGGATCAAAGGGCGTTCCGGCAGCCTTCCGTGAAAGTCCGGCGGAATCCTGTATCTTCTCGCCGGCCTATACGATCCAGGGCGGCACCAACGAGATATTGCGCAACATCATCGCGGGCAGGGGACTGGGACTGCCGTCGTAGTATCCGAATCGTAATTCGAGTCGAATGCTTCAGGGCGATGTGAGAACATCGCCTTGATTTTATCAGCGGCTTCTGTCAGAATTCTGTCGCGTCGGCGATTTCATGGGTAAGAATATGGAGATAATACCGGCAATAGACCTGAGGGGCGGCAAATGCGTGCGCCTCTATCAGGGCGATTACAAACAGGAGACAGTCTTTTCCGAAGACCCCGTCGATACCGCCAAACACTGGCTTTCGCTGGGGGCGAAGCGAATACATGTCGTTGACCTGGACGGAGCGGCAAAGGGCGAGATATGCCACTTCGATGCGATATCGTCCATAGCCAGCGCTGTTAACATCCCGGTCGAGGTCGGCGGCGGCATAAGGACCATAGAGTCGATCGAGAAATTGCTTGGAGCCGGTGTCGGACGGGTGATACTTGGCACGGCGGCCATCGAGAACCGGGACACGGTAAAAGAAGCCTGCCGGCGGTTCGGGGAGCGTATTGTCGCAGGAGTGGACGCCCGCGACGGATATGTGGCGACGCGCGGCTGGCTCGAGAGCAGTAAGGTAACGGCGGTCGATTTGATCAGGGACATGCAATCCGTCGGCATCGGCCGTGTGATATATACCGACATTGCCCGCGACGGCACTCTTACCGAGCCGAACTTCGCCGCTATAAAGGAACTGATGACGAAGGTCGATGTTAAAATCATCGCGGCCGGCGGCATAAGCTCAATCGAGCATCTTAGTAAGCTGGCCGCTCTCGGCGTCGAGGGTGCGATTGTGGGGCGCGCCATATATACCGGGCACATCGATTTAAAGAAGGCGCTGGAAGCCATCAGCGGCAGCTAATAGAAGAGGTCCCCGTAGGGGCGAGGTCGCCTCGTCCGCCAATAGGGGCGCCAGGGGATGTAGGGGCAGGTCTTGTACCTGCCCGCTGTGGGCGACCACAAGGGTCGCCCCTACACAATGACCGAAATATTAAGGGGTTGATAACGATTAATCCAATCCGTTTTAACAATATCCGGCAACTGGAGGAGCCATGCTTAAGTATGACAGTAAAGGTTTGATACCGGCGATAATACAGAACGCGGACACCGGCAAGGTGCTCATGCTGGGCTATATAAACGAGGAATCGCTAAAGATAACGATTGAGACTGGCAAGGTATGTTTTTTCAGCAGGAGCCGGCAGAATCTGTGGCAGAAGGGCGAGACCTCCGGCAACTTCTTGAACGTGCGTGAAATACTCAAGGACTGCGATGAAGATGCCCTCCTCATTAGAGTCGACCCCGTGGGCCCGACCTGCCACACCGGTGAGGAGAGCTGCTTCTACAGGGATATCAAGAGCGATTAGTAAAATAAAAAGCGGCTGTCACGCAGCCGCTTTGAGATCTCTTCGATTTCAGGCTATTTCTTTTTACCGTAGCGCTTCTGGAACCGCTCCACGCGTCCCGCCGTGTCCACGATCCTCTGCTCGCCCGTAAAGAACGGGTGGCACCTGTTGCACAGGTCTACCCTTATCGTGGGTTTCAGCGATACGGTCTGGAATTTATTGCCGCAGGAGCATGAGACCTCGCACTCCACGTACTTGGGATGTATATCCTTCTTCATGAGTTGTAAACGCTGACCTTTCTCTGGTGTCTCGCGAACGGCTCGAACTTCACGTAGCCGTCTATCTTGGCGTAAATGGTGTGATCCCGGCCCAAGCCCACGTTAACGCCGGGCCGAATGCGGGTGCCCCTCTGGCGCACGATGATAGTGCCGGCCTGTATCTTCTCTCCGCCGTACCGTTTTACGCCCAGCCGCTGGCCTTTACTGTCACGGCCCAGCCTGGTGCTTCCTCCGCCTTTCTTATGTGCCATAACCTTACTCCCAGTATCCTATGATAATATTTCCTTGATAGCTATCTTGGTGTATATCTGGCGGTGCCCTTTCTTCCTGCGGTAGCGCGTCTTGCTCTTGTACTTGAAGACCGTTATCTTCTTGTCCTTGAACTCATTCACAACATCCGCTGTAACCCTGGCGCCCTCCACCACGGGCGTGCCCACCTTGACCTTCTTGCCTTCGGCTACGAGCAGCACGCGGTCCAGCTCGATAGCGCCGCCTTCTTTAGTGTCAAGACGGTCGACTTCGATGACATCGCCGGGCGCCACCCTATATTGCTTGCCCCCGCTCTCGACTATGGCGTATATCTTGGGGGCCGTCTTCTTTTTCGTCTTTGTTACTGCCACGTGGTTCTCCTGTAAGAAAACTGGTTCCGTTAAACGCAACTGAATGTAGATTGTAACACGTTCGAATTTAGATGTCAAAAGGGATACAGCTTTGTTATAATGAGTCCGAGGCAGCTATGACGGATTTGCATGACATCTTGCCAGGTGTAACCAAACCGGCGCGATACACGGGCGGCGAATGGAACAGCGTCGTCAAGGATTGGGGCTCGACCGATGTTAAGATCGCTCTGGCCTACCCGGATACCTACGAAATAGGGATGTCGAACCTGGGGCTGTCCATCCTGTATCATCTCGTCAATAACGAGCCGTATGCCCTGGCCGAACGGGTTTATGCTCCCTGGATCGATATGCGGGACGCGATGAAGAGTGCGGCGATCCCGCTCTTCAGCCTGGAATCGAAACGGCCGCTGCGCGATTTCGATATCGTCGGCTTCTCGCTGGGCTACGAGCTGACCTATACCAATGTACTCGGCATGCTGGACCTGGCGGGGATACCGCTGCTGTCGTCGGAGAGAAGGGACGGCGACCCCCTGATCATCGCCGGAGGAAGCTGCGCCCTCAATCCTGAGCCCATGTGGGAGTTCATCGATCTGTTCGTCATGGGGGAGGGCGAGGAAGTTGTAATAGAGTTTCTGCGATCCTTCCGCGACTTCAAGATGAATGGCGGTTCGGACAGGCACGCTCTGCTGCGGCATCTTTCGAGAATACCCGGCGTGTACGTGCCGGCTTTCTACGACGTATCGTACAATAGCGATAACACTGTGTCTGAGGTGGCGCGGGTATCGACGGATGTCCCCAAATCGATATCGCGGCGCATAATGAACGAACTGCTTCCCGCCGTCACCTCTCCGGTGATACCTTATATATCCACGGTGCACGACAGGGCCATGATAGAGATACAGCGCGGCTGCACCAGGGGCTGCCGTTTCTGCCACGCCGGCGTTGTCTACCGCCCGGTACGCGAGAGGCCGGTAAACGAGATACTGGCGGCTATGGACGATTTACTCAAGAACACCGGATACAACGAGCTTTCACTGCTGTCGCTGAGCACGAGCGATTACTCGAACATAGAGAAGCTGATAAACAATATAAATCTCAAGTTCCGCGACGACAGCCTTAAGATATCCCTGCCCAGCCTGCGGCTGGACAGCTTCTCCGTGGCCCTCATGGACGCCATCACCGCCGGCAAGAAAACGAGCCTGACCTTCGCGCCTGAGGCGGGGAGCGAGCGGCTGCGGCGGGTCATCAATAAGAGCCTGACGGACGATGTGATTATTAATACCCTGGCCGTGGCCTGCAGCCACGGATGGAATAACGTTAAGCTCTACTTCATGCTGGGGCTGCCTACCGAGACCTCTGAGGATATCGAGGCGATAGCGGCGCTGGCGCGGCGCGCCGGTACTGATATCGCTAAACAGTGCGGACGGAGATTGAACATCAAGCTGAGCGCCTCGGCCTTTGTGCCCAAGCCGCACACGCCGTTCCAGTGGGTGGGGCAGGTAAATCGGGATGAGATGAACGACAGGATTGATATCCTGCGCCGCGGCTTGAAGAAATCCGGGACGCGGCTCACATGGCAGGACCCTCGCGTCAGCTTCCTGGAATCCGTGCTGTCGCGGGGCGACCGCCGCCTTTCGCGGGTGATACATACGGCATGGCGGCTTGGCGCCGGATTCGATGCATGGAGCGAGCGATTCAGGTACGACCTGTGGCTCAAGGCGTTCGAGGATTGCTCTATAGACCCTTCGTTCTATGCCAACCGCACGCGTCCTCTGGATGAAGTTCTGCCGTGGAACCATATCGATACCGGCGTTAGCATCGATTACCTGAAACAGGAATACATCAACAGTACAAATGAAACAGCTACAGATGACTGCCGCGTCGGACGCTGCAATCATTGCGGCCTGGAGCGCGTCATCCCCGCATGCGGGACATTGCTGTAGGATCAGGCTGCTGAAGAATTATCAACCCCCTATTATCCCCCAATCTTGGGGGAATTTTTAAAAATATAGGGGACACCCCTAAAACCCCGTCCCCGATTCATCGGGGTACCTCTTTTTCAAAGCTGTCATTGCGAGTCCTTCCCCGTTAGGAATATGCAGAAGGACGCGGCAATCTCATAGCTATCCCCCAATACGTTGGTCACCGGGTAGGGGCGAACCTATGTGTTCGCCCACAATGGGCAGGCACAATCTTTCCATGACATTAAGGCATATGGAAGGATGCCCCTACGTTGGGAGGGTAACCATGGGGGGTTACCCCTACGTGGTGGGTTTGCGAACCCACCCTACACAACTCAAAGCTGTCATTCTGAATCCTATCCGGTAGCGATGAAGAATCTCGACGAGATCCTTCGCCGTTCTGTAGCGAGGGCTCAGGATGACAAACTGTAGAAAAGCTGTTGAAGGTGTTCTTCACCTTCAACAGCAATCAAAGAGGGCGCAGCAAGCAGCGCCCCTACGATACGTTCCCTGCGCATGTTCCATTAATACAAAATAAAACAGCGGCCGGAGCTTTTGGCCTCGGCCGCTGTTGCTGTTACGGTTCAGAGTGATTCCACTCTAATAGCCGGTGTTTAATCTAGAACTCTTCTTCCTCTTCGCCGTAGAGCTCTTCCGCGGGTACCTCTTCCTCCTTGGCGCCTTTCTTGGGCATGACAAGGAGAAGTACGATGGCGAGCACCACTATGAAAGCGCCCGCGCCGATGAGTACCCAGTACCACCAGACCCAGTCACTGGCAGCCTTGCTGGCGACAGCCCAGCTGCTGAGGTGGCTGGTTGTGCCGCAGATGGTGTTGCCGGTGATGTTGATGTTCTTAGCCTCGTTCCACTTGCCGTCGGCATAGTAGATAAGGGTAAGGTTATCCAGGCCCTGGTCGTAAGTGGACAGCTGAGCGCATATGGTAGCTTCCGCGCCCAGAGCGCCGCCCGGCGTTACCGTGAAGCAGGTGCTGCCGAAGGTGTAGTCGTCTGTATCGGCATGCGTGCAGGTGCCTGCTGTGATAGTAACGGTTTGCGTTGAAGTAAGGGCGCCGGAAGGGAAGGTAACCTCATACTTGCCGTCCGTTGTGGAGACCGTTCCGCCGGAAGTGCCTACCGTGCCGCTGCCCGTTGAAGTGGGAGGAGTTGTTGCGGTAGCTGTGGCAGTAGCCGTCGTCGTCGCTGTAGCCGTCGCTGTAGCTGTTGGCGTAGCGGTAGCCGTTGCCGTAGCAGTAGCCGTAGGTGTAGCAGTAGGTGTCACGCCTATGCCGAACGTTACAGCAGCGGAATTCAGCGTGTTAGTTCCGTCGGTGGCCTGAGCTATGGCCTGATAAGTAGAGCCGTTAACCCAGGTAGGCATCGTTCCGTAAGCCCAGCTTGTAGTGCCGGAGCAGACGAGCCATGTCTGGGTAGCGGTCCATGCCGCGCCGTCCCAGTACTGGCTGTTGCCTGTATTCTGCAGTTGCACCTTTACTTCTGTAACTGTAGCATCGGCGCTGGCCGTACCTTCTATTGCGGAGGGGCCGGTGGCAAGGTTTGCGCCGTTTGTCGGAGCAGTGATGACGCATGTTAAGCCGCCCGGTCCCGGTGTTGCAGTAGCGGTAGCCGTTGCCGTAGCTGTGGCGGTAGGAGCGGGCGCCGTGCCCGATATGTCATGCACAAACGTGAACGTCTGTGTCGCTGTGGACTCTATATTGCCGGCCTTGTCAATAGCCTTTGCCTCGATAGTGTAAACGCCGCTATTAGCAATATTCGTGTTCACGTGTTGCCAGTTGGGCATAGTGCTGAACGTCCACGGGCTTGTGCCGGAAGCGACATTCCATATATCAGCGCCCCACTGATTGCCGTCCCAGTACAGGGAGTCGCTTGCTCTCTGTATTCTAACCTCTACTCTTGACAGGGCGCCGGCGGCCGCGCCGCCCGTGATATCGGCGCTGGTTCCGCTGATCGATGCAAGGGAGTTGAATACGGTATCGCCGTAAGGCGACGATGTGACCCAGAAGGTAGTGAACAGGGTATTGGTGGGTGCCACGTCGTCCACGATGAATGTGTAAACGGTCGTAGTAGCCTGCTTGCTGGCGTTGTCCGTGGCCCTGGCCTTTACCTTATAAGTGTGGCCTGCCGCCAGGTCAGCGCCGGTGGGCATGGCAAATGTCCAGTCCATCTGCGCGGCATCGGCAACATCGCAGCTTGCCGCCGTGGATGCGTTAACCCATGTCTCAAATACGGGAATCCAGGCGCTGCCGTTCCAGTTAAGGTAGGAGGTGAAGTCCTGCACCCAGACCTTCACGCTTCCGTTGGGAGCGGCGAGCGATTTGAGGTTAGTCGCACGTGCCGTGCCAGTGAGATTGCCGAAGTACGCCGTTGTTACGTAAGCCGGGATGGTGTCCATGACGATGCTGGGGCCTGTCGTCAGGTCCTTGCAGTAGGTAAAAGTCGAAGTTGCAGCAGCGCCCACATTTCCGGTCTTGTCAATCGCATAAGCTGCCACGTTATATGATTCAGCCTGCGTCCATGGCGGAAGGCAGGGGTTGGTGCTGGTGGTTATCTGCCAGCTCGTGGTACCGCTGGCTTTCAAAGGAGTTAGAGGACCCACCCATGACGTGCCGTCCCAGTATTGGGAGTCGCTCACTCTCTGTATGGTTACATAAACAGATCCGATAGTGCCGGTCTTTGTAGCGCTCATCTTATCGGCGGCAGTTCCCTTTATGGCCGTGACGGCTGACATCGAACCATTGACGGCAGGTGTTATTACAACAACGGGATATGTGGTGCTGCCCAATACGCCATACTGGTCATAGATGAAGGAGGCCTGGGCCATGGTTCCCAGGTTGTCGTTCATATCTACAGCCCATGCGTAGATGTAGTATGTGTTTCCATCGGTAAGAGGAGCTACACCGCCAAGCCCGGCCCAGGTCCAGTCCCACTGGCCGTTCCATAATGATCCAAGTATTGTCGTAGTATATACATATGTTTCCGGATCGTTGGTCCATCCTGCGCCGTCCCAGTACCTGTAGATACTGTATTCCGAGTCATAGGATTTTATTTGCAGCCTCACCTTCTGCAAATCGATAGCGCCGGTGTATGATGTGCCAGTAATGACGGTTCCCAGGCCGGCGTTATTCAGGTAAGCCGGGATGGGATCCATGTAGGTGGTGGGGGTTGATGCGGCCTGCACGGTTACACCGATGAGCGCTGCGGGTATTAGAGCGCACAACAGCGCTGCCACCATCAGCAACCGCCAGGTTAGGTTAAACCTTTTCTTCATAAGACTTTCTCCTTTCGTTCTATAACATTTAAGTCAGGCGGTTCAAACCTAACCAAGCATCTTCTGCCAGTACAGACCGCCTGCCTGTTAAATTAAATTTGTAGATATTAACACAAGAGTGCACTCGTGTCAATATCTATTTATCCAATTTAGCCAAAACAGCCTTGATTGTCAATAGACTTTCCAAGTGTAAATCGTATTTGGTGAATAACCGGTAAAGTTCCCACTCCTGTCATTGCGAGTCCTTCCCCGTTAGGAATATGCGTAAGGACGTGGCAATCTCCGTCGATATAGCCGGCCCGGCTCAAAGCTTTGCTCTCAACCCCCTGTGTCCCCCAATCATGGGGGAATTTTTTGTTTTAGGGGACACCCCTAAAACACCGTCAGGAGACCATGTCTCCTGTACCTCTGTGTAATGGTCGAAGACGGTCAATCTTTCCGAACCCCCTGTATCCACCAAATATGTCGGTCATTGTGTAGGGGCGACCCTTGTGGTCGCCCACAGCGGGCAGGCACAATCCTTCCATGACATTAAGGCATATGGAAGGATGCCCCTACATCCCTGGCGCCCCTATTGGCGGGCGAGGCGACCCCGCCCCTACATTCAACTCACCCTGTCATTGCGAGTCCTGTCACAGAGCGGCGAAGCAATCTCCGTCTGTTTAGCGATACATCTTGGGATTGCCGCGTCGTCCTTCCATGAAGTTGGATTGATAGAAGGACTTCCTCGCAATGACGGTTGATTGATTCGGTGGGCGCAGCCCGTCCTATATTTTAAACCCGATACGTAGGGGCAGGTCTTGACCTGCCCGATAGAGCGGGCGCAGCGAGCAGCGCCCCTACGGCTGGATCATCCTTCCGCGGTAGGGTGAGTTCACTTATTAAGGTACTATTATTCTTCGCGCAGGGCGGCGATTGACATAACCTCGTCGCCCTCGTCAAGCTTCATAACGGATGCGCCGCGCCTGATGCGGCCCTGGATGGGTATAGCGTCGCCGCGCATGCGTATGACCACGCCCTGGGCGGACTGTATCATAACCTCGTCCGAATCCTTCACCACCCTGGCCGCCACCACCTTGCCCACCTTCTGGCTCAGCGTCTTGACGCCGCTGCCGCCGCGCGACTGCTGACGGTAGTTGGCCAGGCGGCTGCACTTGCCCTGGCCCGATTTCGTCAGCACCAGCAGGCTGGCGTCCTGGATCACTATGTCCATCTGCACAACATTATCGTCCGGGGCCACGCGCATACCCCTCACGCCGCCGCTGGTGCGGGAGGCGATGCGCAGCTCGGCGACGGGGAACCGTATGGCCTGGGCCTTCTCGGATATGGCTATGACCTCATCCTCGTTACGGGCGATCCTCGTCGATATGAGCTGCTGCCCCTTGGGCAGCTTCATCGCGATGATGCCGTTGGAGCGCACCGCGGCGAAATGCTCCAGCGCCGTCCTCTTTATTATGCCCTTGCTCGTCATCATGAGCAGGAAATAGCCCGGTATGAACTCGGTTATCGGCAGAACCTCGGTGACGCGCTCCTCTTCCGATATCGCTATGAGCTTCACCAGCGGGGTGCCCTTGGCGATGCGCGATGTCTCCTGCGGCACCTTGTAGCACTTCAGTGAAAAGACACGGCCCGTGTTGGTGAAGAACAGCAGTGTGTCCAGCGTGTCGGCCACCAGCAGGCGGCGCACCATCTCCTCCTCGCGGATGGAGATGCCGGCCACGCCGCGTCCGCCCCTCTGCTGCACGCGGTAGGTCTCCAGCGGCATGCGCTTGATGTAGCCGCGGGTCGTCAAAACGATGGCCACCTTCTGATGATGGATCAGGTCCTCCTCGCTCATCTGTCCCAGTTCCTCTACGATTATCTCGGTGCGGCGCTCATCGCCGTACTTATCCCTGACCTCGATGACGTCTTCTTTTATTAAATAGAGCACCTTGCGCGGGTTGGCCAGAAGGTCTTCCAGATACGCGATGGTCTTCAGCACCTCGGCGTATTCGTCCGTTATCTTCTTGCGCTCCAGCGCCGCCAGACGCCTGAGCTGCATGTCCAGGATGGCCTGGGACTGTATATCGGTCAGTCCGAACTTCTCCATAAGGTTCTTCTTGGCGGCGTCCGCGCTGCTGGAATTCCTGATGGTGGATATGACCTCGTCCAGGTGATCCAGGGCTATCTTTAAACCTTCTAATATATGCGCGCGGTCCTGAGCCTTCTTCAGCTCGAATCTGGTGCGGCGGATGATGACATCCTGGCGGAAGATTATATACTGCTGCAGCGCCGTCTTAAGGCTTACCACCTTGGGCTGTCCGTCAACCAGCGCCAGCATATTAAGATAGAAAGCGGTCTGCATTGGCGTGTGCTTGAACAGGTTGTTCAGCACCTGCTCCGGCTCCATGCCCCGTCTCATCTCGATGACGACGCGTATGCCGTTGCGGTCCGATTCGTCGCGAAGCTCGGTGATGCCCTCGATCTTCTTGGCCTTGACCAGGTCCGATATGCGCTCCACCAGAGCGGCCTTGTTCACCTGATAGGGCAGTTCGGTCACCACTATCTGCTGGCGGCCTTTGGCCAGTTCTTCCACGGAATACCTGGATCTGATGATGACGCGGCCCTTGCCGGTGGCGTAGGCGTTCTTTATGCCCTCGCGGCCGTATATTATGCCGGCGGTGGGGAAGTCCGGGCCCTTCACGATATCGGAAAGCTCATCGGGCGAGGCCTCGGGATTATCGATGAGAAGGCAAAGGGCGTCCGATATCTCAATTAAATTATGGGGCGGAATGTTTGTTGCCATGCCTACGGCGATGCCCGAAGCGCCGTTGACCAGTAGGTTGGGGAATCTTGAAGGGAGAACGGTAGGCTCCGTGAGCGAGCCGTCGAAGTTCTGCACGAAGTTTACGGTGTCTTTATCGATATCGGCAAGCATTTCATTCGCTATGCGGGCCAGGCGGGCCTCGGTGTATCTCATGGCGGCGGGCGGGTCATTATCCACGCTGCCGAAGTTGCCCTGGCCGTCGATGAGCGGTATCCTCATTGAGAAGTCCTGGGACATACGCACCATGGCCTCGTATACGGGGGAGTCGCCGTGGGGGTGGTACTTGCCCATGACATCGCCGACGATACGGGCGCTCTTCTTGTGGGCCGAGTTGTAGTTGATCCCCATCTCGCCCATGGCGTACAGGATGCGCCTCTGCACCGGCTTCAGTCCGTCGCGCACGTCCGGCAGGGCGCGGGACACTATCACGCTCATGGCGTAATCCAGGTAGGAATTCTTCATTTCCTCGTGGATATCAATGGGTTTAACCGATCCTGCTTGCATGTTTACCTCTCATCGCCGTGTATAACTTATCCCATGAAGCATATCACAGGGGCGCAAATTCGTCAAAAATGAGATTTTGTAAAATTTACGCTCTTTCAGGGGAAATTCTAAAAATTAAGAGCAGGGGTTTCACACACACCCTGCTCTCTGCCGCTATCATTTTTATCAGGCGAAGCGTTCTTCACCCCGATGGAAAACGGCGGTACGATCTCGTCCTGCGGCCGGCCAGGGAATCGTTTCGAGCAAGCGACGGATCAGGCTTCTTCTTCGAGAACTTTGTCCGCGCTGGTTTCGGAGGTCATCAGGGTCATGCTGTCCGGCAGGACCTCGGTATCCTCTTCCGTATCCACCACATCGCCGCTGTCATCGTATGTCTCTTCCTCGTCGCCGAGCTCATACTTCAGGATACTGCCTTTCACATACGAGCGGAAACCGTCGCTGAGCTTTGCGGGGAAGGAAGGACGCCCCAGCTGTTTGGGGTGTTGATAGGTCTCGGTGATGATGATCTTTACAGCGCTGTCGGATATGCTGGCTATAGCCGCGGAATACTTGTTGCCGCCCTTCATGAGCTTTGAGAGGCGCGTGTTGATGCGGGCCTCCACCTGTCCCAGGTATTCTCCGGCCTCATTCTCCACAACCAGGCGCTGCTTCTTAAGCTTCAACTGAACGATATCGCCGGCGGACATTTTTACCAGAATCTCCCTGGGGGCCGGCTGGTCCAGCCTGGCCACGCCCGCCTTGCCCGTCTCCTCTATAAAGGTGCGGGGTACGGCTTTGGGGCGGTCCTCAGAAGGCGCCGGCTGTTTTTCTTTCAGCAGGGACAGCCTTCTCAGGTTCTTGCGCGCGATGATGTTTTTCGCATCGATTCCCAGTGTCCGGTTGTAGGCCTCGATGGCCTCCTTATATCGTCCTTTTTCCGTTAACGCCTTGCCCAGCCTGTTCAACGCGTTTATGTCGTTAGGCGCGGCTTCTATAATGCTCTCATTGGCGGCTATGGCCTCATCCCATCGCCCTTCCATAGCAAAGGTAATCGCTTCCTGTGTCCGCTCCCTCTTCAATTTTGCCTCACCACATTGAGTTTCCATTAAATAACCTCCGACCTCATCCGCATTATTTTAAGGATTATGGCCAGGATGTCAATAGGCATTGAGACCAAAAGATAACTTTGGTTAAATTTCTGTCACAAATGGATGATAACCGGAGGCAACGTAGTTACATATCGATAAGAGTCTGTCTGGCAGGGATGTCAGATATGACCGGTCCAGTATTATATCCGTCTTAAGCGCCGCATACGCTTGAATGTTTTCAAATACGAGACGCCAAACATAAGTAGGTTGACATGGCTCGAGCCATTCTTACGCTGGGCGTAATGGAAAGGGACCTCTACTATCTTATAGCCCTTAGTGTAGGACTTGATAAGTATTTCCTCAAGAACGTCAAAATCCGAACTTTCAAGGTTAATATCTTTTAGTAACGATGCATGATACAGCCGAAATCCGCTAGAGATATCACGGAATGGCAGGGAAAGTCCGAGTGTAAAGAACTTGTTCAGGGCTCGGCTTAAGAGCCTGCGCATCTTTGTCATCTCTGTCGAGCCACCTGTGATATAGCGTGACGCGATAACAATCTCAGCCGCGTTGCGCTTATCCCACATGTCAGGGATGAAGTCCGGACGGTGTGACATATCGCCATCAAGCGTTAATACATATTCGCCGTGTGCTGCTGAAAAACCGTCGCGAAGGGCCGCTCCATATCCGCGGCCGCTCTGCCGGATGACACAGGCGCCATTATCTTGTCCAACCTGACAGGTATTATCAACAGATCCGCCGTCTATCAGCACTATTTCGTGATCATGAGCTATGCGCGATGCTATATCATGCAGTCCGGGCAGAAGCTCCTTGAGATTAGCGCCCTCATTCATGACAGGGATAACAATACTCAGTTGCAAATGATATCTCCCCAGACTACGCGTTGCCTTTATCCAGCTCAAATACACGGTGCAGCGCTTTCACCGCATCCTTGGCCTTATCTTCGTGAACTATACAGGTGATCCTGATTTCAGATGTGGTGATCAGTTCGATATTGATTCCCGCTTCATACAATGAATGAAACATCCTGGCGGCGTATCCCGGCGTATTCTGCATCCCTATGCCTATGATGCTCACTTTACCGAGCTTCGCATCCGCAACACAGCCCCTTGCGCCTATCGACTTCACCACCGGCTCAACGACGCGTATCGCCTCATCAAGATCGCTCTTGGCCACCGTGAAAGTCAGGTCGGTTACCCGTTCCACGCTGGCGTTCTGCACTATGGTGTCCACACTGACATTAGCATTGGCAAGAGCGTCGAAAACGGCGCTGGCTATGCCCGGCTTATCGGGGACGCCCAATATCGTGACTTTTGCCACGTTCTGATCAAGAGCGATCCCGCGAACTTTTGCCCTTGTTTCCATATTCATTCCTCCATGAATTAAGCTGCCAGGAGCGTCGGTGAAGCTGGAAGCCACCAGTATGGGCATATCGTACATCTCTCCAAGCTCCACGCATCTCATATGCAGCACCTTGGCCCCGGAGCTGGCAAGCTCCATCATCTCTTCGTATCCTATTTCCTTGACCTTGCGCGCTTCCGGAACGATGCGCGGGTCCGCGGTATAGACGCCGTCCACATCCGTGTATGTTTCGCATACTTCCGCCTTTAGCGCTATAGCCAGCGCCACGGCGGTGGTATCGGAGCCGCCGCGTCCAAGAGTTGTCACGTCATCTTCTGAGGTGATCCCCTGGAAACCGGCGACTATGACGATCTTGCCCGCTTTAAGCTCTTTTTTAATACGCTTGGCTTCGATATCGATGATGCGCGCCTTGGCGTATACCGCGTCGGTCATTATGCCCGCCTGCGCGCCGCTCAGACTCACGGCGTCATGCCCCATCGACTTCAGCGTCATGGCCAGCAGCGTGCTTGATACAAGCTCTCCCGTGGAGAGCAGGACATCCATCTCCCTGACATCGGGATGATCGGTAACCTGGCGGGCCAGCGCTATCAGCCCGTCCGTAGTCTTGCCCATGGCGGAGACTACCACTACTACTTCATTGCCCTTCTCCTTGGCCTTTATGGCCCTTCGCGCTACGTTCCTTATTTTTTCCACATCGGCGACCGAACTGCCGCCATACTTCTGCACTATTATTGCCATATTATCTCCGTTTTCTTGCGCCATCTTATCACTATTTTATCCATCATATTATAACCGTTTTCCACAAAAGCCCCGGTCTTTTTAGCTTCGACTTCAGTGAAACGGGCAGCCCCGTTTGAAGTCACACCCTTCCCCCAGACAACAAATGGCACTGCTTCCTCCGTGTGAGTTTGAATCGCCAGCGGCGTTGGATGGTCGGGCATAGCAAGAAACTGGATATCGTCGTTATTCCATTCGAGTATGCGACTGACCATCTCGGAATCAATCTTTTCTATAGATGCTATCTTGTCCTCTGCCGATCCGCTGTGCGCAGCTTCGTCAGGGGCCTCCACGTGTATGAAAACTATGTCGTGGTCTTCAAGCGCTTTGAGAGCACCGGTAACCTGTGCGGTATAATCATTATCTACATTATCGGTAACACCGCTGATATCAAGAATCGTGAAACCCGCCATTTTGCCTAAACCACGGAGCAAATCGACTCCTGAAGTAATTGCCCCTTTAATTTCGTATTTGGTCTGAAAAGAAGGCAGCGGAGGTATATGACCGCTGCCCCAGAAAAGCCAAATCATCGTTGCCGGGATCTCTCCCCGGGATATTCGATTTAAATTCACAGGGTGATCACTCAGGACGTATCGAGAGCGCTCCATCAGATCGACTAAGAGTTCGCTGCCCGGTCCGTGCGGCATGTATTCAGCTATCGGCTTGCTGGGGATATCATGTGGCGGAGTACATATCGCTTCAAGTCCAATTTCATGATCCGTTATCTTACATATATGACGATATCCGACACCGGGATAAAAACAAACATCCTTGCCCCCAATCTCGTTATTTAGAGCTTCTATGAGAGCGCGGCCTTCTTCTCTTGAGATATGTCCCGCAGAATAACTCCACATCATTCCATCTTTTATTGCTACAAGATTGCAGCGAAATAATATGTCATCACTTGTGAATGGGACATCCATGCTGATAGCCTCGATAGCGCTCCTGCCCTTGAAATAAATTAGCGGATCATATCCCAGCACGGACATGCAGGCGACGGCGCTGGAAGGCTCCATGCCCGGAGGCACCGTGCGAACCAGACCAACTATGCCCTCTTTTGCCATGCGGTCCAGGTTGGGCGTATCCGCCAGTTCAAGGGCTGTCATGTTACCACGATCCGGTATGGGCCAGCCGGCGGCGCCGTCGATTATCAGCACGCAATATTTCATGGCCATAAGTATATGATAAGGATAATTTCAATTCAATACGGAATGCGACAGTGAGGCTTTTCCGTATCCAACCCCCTGTCATCCCCCAGGCTTGGGGGAATCATCATCCGAACCCCTGCTGGTCCCACATACGTTTGGTTATCGGGTAGGGGCAGGGCTTGCCCTGCCCGATAATTAGGGCGCAGCAAGCGGCGCCCCTACAGGACACCCCAATCCTTCCGTATTGCGGAAGGACGACGCGGCAATCTCATTGATGTTCAATCCCCTATAATCCCCCATCGAAGGGCGAACACATAGGTTCGCCCCTACGTGAGGACATTATGTAAGGGCTTGATTAATCAAGGCCTTATGGGATACCATCAAACCCCTGCCAGAGGGTGGTACATCTGGACTTCCCTTTAAGCTACCCTCTTCTTAAGCAGGGGGGAGAAGGTTAAGATGAGGGCTAAAGCTTAACAGCGCACCAAGAGAAGGCCAGGGTGAGGGCTTCCCCCTCAGCATGTTGCTAATAACAGGCGCAGAAGATATACTATTGGCTGCGGGGCGTAGCGCAGTCCGGTTTAGCGCGCAGCGTTCGGGACGCTGAGGCCGGTGGTTCAAATCCACTCGCCCCGACTTTCTCTCTTCAAGATAGATCACCCAGTTCCCGCTTAGCTTCGTTCCAAAGCGCATTCTGCTCTTCGAGAGTCATATCAGCCAGAAGCCGTCCCTTTTCCGCGCAGATTTTCTCCATGTATGAAAAGCGTTTGTAGAAGCGTTCGTTGCATGCCCTCAGCGCGGCCTCGGCATCTATGTCCATGCGTCTCGCTACGCATACCAGCGTGAAGAGCATGTCCCCGAACTCCATCACCTTATGGCGGTGATCCTTCGCCTGCTGCAACTCGGCGACCTCTTCGCATAGCTTATCGATGATGTCGTCCACGGTGATCCAGTCGAACCCGACGCGGGCTACGCGCCTTGCCGCCGCCTGGGCGTATGCCAGCGCCGGCATGTTTTTAGGCAGGCCGGATAGCAGCTCGCCCCTGCCTTCCTTCCGTTTAAGCTCCTCCCAGTTGGCAAGGACTTCTGAAGCGCCGCTGACCTTCTCTTCACCGAAAACGTGGGGGTGCCTGTATATCAGCTTGTCGCATATTCTTTGAATCACATCGCCTATTTCAAAGCAGCCTTCATCCTTGGCCATCTGGGCGTGAAGAACTATCTGCAGGAGCAGGTCGCCCAGCTCTTCGCATAGTTTGTCCATATTTCCCTTATCGATAGTCTCAACCGCCTCGTAGGCCTCCTCCAGCATGTTGCCCTTGATCGAATCGTGGGTCTGCTCGCGGTCCCAGGGACAGCCGCCCGGGGCGCGAAGGCGCTCGATGATGGCCACCAGTCTGTCGAAACTCTTCAAGTCTTCATTCTTGTCCAAAACGCTACCTCTTCACTGCAAGAATAGAACGCATTATATGTCCGATACATTAAGTTGACAAGCCGCAAGCGCTACCATAGCATTGTAACATGCTGGCGGGGAGAAACTTCCGAATTCCGTTCCGGGTCGCATCGATCCTTTTCATTGTATGCATTCCCCTGTTCCTTCTCACAAGCAACATAAGGTGGGTCGCCAACGATCTTCAGTTCTGGGAAGAGGGCTTCGAAAAATATGACGTCAGCGCGGAGACGGGATTCAGCGACGAAGAACTCATCGATATATCAAAAGGTCTGATCCGATATTTCAATTCCGGAGATATCGACGATACGATGTATATATTCAGTGACGATGAAATCATACATCTGCGCGACGTCAGAGGGCTGATTCAACTCAGCTACACGATTCAGTGGATAACGCTTGGCTACATCATTATCTTTGTGGCGGCAGGGTATACGTATAAGCGAAGGCAGATGTTTTCATCGTTAGGCAAGCTTGTCCTGACAGGCAGCGTCGCCGGTCTCGCCGCTCTGGCGGCGACAGGCATAGCCGCGATGATAGATTTCGACTGGCTGTTCATATTATTCCATCGGATATTCTTCACCAACGATTTGTGGATATCTTCGGGCTACCTGCCGCGAATATATACGGAAGGCTTCTTCTACGATGCGGCCGGGGCAATCGCGATAGCAATGGTATTACAATCGCTGTTAATCGGGGCGATAGCGGGGGGCTTCCTGCTGCGAAGGCGGAGACGCCTCGCGAACTAATGATGGCATGAGGTGCATGAGGTGGCGGGGCACGACGGACCGCAGCCGCCGCCTCCGGCGATAGGAGATGAACTGCCGTCAGCCCCTTTTGAAAGGGCGGCAAAAGCGGACAGCTGTTTGCTTGCCGGTGATTTGCATTCGGGGCAGGAGACCTTCTTGTCGGAATCGCTGAAGGAGCACCTGCGCTCGAACTTCGCATCGCACTTTGAACATTTATATTCGTATATCGGCATGACAGTTATATTCTAGACCGTGTTCAGCAGAGAATCAAGAGCGCCAGACAACCTCACCGCCTACTATTGTAGCCTCGACCTTGATATCTCGTATCTTCTCCGGGGCTATCTTCAGCGGGTCATCGCTTAGAACAGTGAAATCGGCCAGCTTTCCCGGGATTATCGTGCCTTTTACGCCTTCGTCGAACGAGGCGTATGCCGCCGCCTTGGTATGCATCTCCAACGCGACGGACGGCAGCACCCTCTCTCGGGAGAAAAACGCTTCTCCTTTTTGTGTCTTCCTGTTGACAGCGGTGTGCATGCTCAGCATCGGGTTAAGCGGCGCGACCGGATTATCAGATCCCGCGCTCGGCTTGAGTCCGCTCTTCAGGAAAGAACTGATGCGATACAGTAAAGGCAGCTGTTCTTCGGATACGGTCTCAAGGTAGCGTTCTCCGCTGTGGTAGATGAAAGAAGGCTGCGTAACCACAAGGGCTCTTACATTTTCTATTCTATCGAGCAGTGAGTCCGGGCATATGGAACAATGCTCTATGCGATGGCGGTGATTATCCTTCTTCGATTTTTCGTAGATAGACTCCAAAGCCGACACGGCCGCCTCAACCGTATTCTGCTCTATGGCATGAATCGCTATCTGAAATCCATTATCCTGCGCCTGCGAGACCATCTCCCTTAATTCATCCATCGACGGACATAGACAGCCCCTGGCTTCGCTTATCATTATTTTAAGAGCCCCGAGACGCATATCGTTATCGCCGTGCCGCGGCTCGAATCCGTCTTCCAACAACTGATCCATGTATCGCATGCCCATCATCAATGACAGCCTCGGTTTCAGCGAACCGGAATCCCGCAAACGCTGGAATAATTTCCACGTCTCGATATTGTTGGTAGCCGTAGCATCCTGCAGAGACGTTATCCCCTGTGACAGGTACGCGTCGTTGGCAAGCTTGACCCCGCGCTCCATCTCAGCAGGCGAGATCGGAGGCACTTTATTCTCTATATAATCGTTCATCTCGAACAGCATACCGCTCGGCTCTCCCGACTGCAGGTCCCTGTCTATCACTCCCCCGTCGGGTTCCTGAGTTTCGTTTGTTATCCCGGCTATGGACATGGCGCGGCTGTTGAGCACACAAGCGTGTCTGGAACGATGCATCAGTTTCACGGGGTGGTTCGGCGCTGCTTCATCAAGATCTGACCGGTTGGGATGGCGCCGCTCGGCGAGGTAGAATTCATCGTATCCGAAGGCCCTTATCCACTCTCCATCCGAGGCCGTCTGCACCCGCTTGCGTATGCGGTCCTTGATGTCGGCGATGGAAGATACCGAAGATGGTGTGCAATCGACACTCAGCAGGCTTGAGGCGAAGGCGAGGATGTGGCAGTGGGCGTCATTGAAACCGGGGACGAGGGTCTTGCCGTTGCAATTTATCTTGCGTCCGGTGAAATGTTCATGGGCGCCGTTGCCGGCAACGCGGAGTATCTTTCCGTCCCTGACCGCTACCGAGGTCGCCTTAGGTTTGGCGGGATCGAATGTGATCACGTTCGCGTTGTAAAGAACCAGGTCCGCTTTTTCAGTCATTTTCAAAAAGCACCTTTACAGCCTCTTTAAGCCTATTCAGGCCGGTTATTTCATAAGGAAACATGGAAAGCATCCGCTGCTTTCCCGCGCATATTCTGGATATCTCTGCGATATACTCTTTCTGCATGGCTGCCTTACTTTTCATAAACTCCGAATCGGGTTTGGTAATCACCTGATTAATGATAACCTGATCGATACCGAGATTGTAACTCCTGAACTCTTCAAATATATAATCAAGCTGTGATACGGCGAGCGCCTCGGCTATAGTCACCAGTTTAAATTCTACCATAGTTTGAATAAAATTCATGTCCTTAGCCGAAAGAGCCTCCCATCCCTTTATGACCCCTTGAACCGTATTGCGGTTCTTCCCTGTTGTTTTCAGCGAAGTGTAGATGCGCGCGGCGGGTTTAAGATGCTCACCGATAATCGACGGCATCTTGAGAAGTCCCAGCGTCTGGCCTGCAGGTGCCGTATCCCATATTATTTTACCGTATTTGCCGGACTCGTGAAGCTCCCTTATATAGTCGACCATGAATTCATCTCTGAGCCCCGGCAGTACGCTGGCGACAAAATCGATGAACTCATCATAGTCGATATCGACGAATGAAGAGAACACTTCGTAGGCCTCAGACCCGAACTTATCGTTCCACATGGTCTTCACCTCATGAGCGCCGACCTCATAAAGAAAAAGATTATCGGTTATGGTTACCGGAGTACCTTTACTGCCGGAAGTCGCGGCGACATTGATCTCGAAGATGTGCTGCAGCGAAGGGGTTGGATCGGTGGACAGTATAAGTGTTTTATTGCCTGTCATAGCGTAGTGCAGGGCGGTGGTGGCGGCGCATGTCGTCTTGCCTACACCGCCCTTGCCGCAGAACATGATGACATTTTTCATTTGGAGCCCCTCTCCAGGTGTACCATCAATATCGCCAGGTCCGCCGGAGTCACGCCGTCGATGCGCGACGCCTGTCCGAGCGTAACAGGGCGTATGCGGTTGAGTTTCTGCCGCGCTTCGTAACGCAGCCCTTTAATACTATCATAAGTAAATAAATCCGGTATCGATCTTTTCTCCATCCGCGACATGCGGGCAACGGACGTTGTCTGCTTCTTTAGGTAGCCTTCGTATTTTGCCTCGACCTCGACCTGCTCGGCGACGCTGCAGTCTATACACGGATCGCCGTATGACATTGCAACGAGCGTATCGTAACCAACATTCTGGCGTCTGAGGTATTCAAGCGCCGTGACGCTCTTATCGGAGTTACTGAAATATGTTTTGGACAGGCGTTTTAATTCGTCGGCCACTGCCTGGCGTTTCACTTCAACCTGTTCATACTGTTCGCGCCCCACCAGCCCGAGTTCATACCCGATCGGAGCCAACCTTAGGTCGGCGTTGTCCTGCCGCAATAAAAGTCGATACTCGGCGCGCGATGTGAGCAGGCGATACGGTTCGGTGAGATCCCTCGTCACCAGATCGTCGATCATCACGCCGATATATCCCTGGTTGCGCTTTACTATAACCGGAGGCTTCCCTTTCACCCTAAGCGCCGCGTTGATCCCTGCGATCAATCCCTGGCCCGCCGCCTCCTCGTAACCCGTCGTCCCGTTTATCTGTCCGGCGAAGAACAGCCCCGGCACAGCCTTGCTCTCCAGAGTCGCCGATATCTGGTTCGACGGCACGTAATCGTACTCGATAGCATAGCCGACCCTGATCATCTCCACTTTCTCCAAGGCGGGGATGGTGCGCAGCATGGCTAGCTGAACGTCCTCGGGGAGGCTCGTATTAGCCCCCTGAACATATACTTCGCTTGTTTCCCACCCCTCCGGCTCCAGGAACAGCGGATGCGACGCTTTATGCGCGAACTTGAATATCTTATCCTCTATCGACGGGCAGTAGCGGGGGCCGACACCGTGAATCATGCCGTTAAAAAGCGGGGCGCGGTCGAGGTTATTCCTTATCAGTTCGTGGGTCTTTGCGTTTGTATAAACCAGGTAACACGGCAATTGCGGGCGCCAGTCGGATCGGGACAGCGGATAGACCGGATTGGGCTGCGGGAAGGAAACCGGGTGGTTCCCGTTTCTGTACATACTGAAATATAAAGGGACTTCGCTCCCCGGCTGTATGACGGTCTTGCTGAAATCTATTGTTCTGGCATCGATGCGCGGCGGCGTGCCGGTCTTGAGCCGTCCCAGTGTAAATCCCATATCTCGCAAGCTGTCGGATAGTCTCTCGGCGGCGAACTCTCCGGCGCGACCCGCGGGGTAGCTCTTATCTCCGATGATTACCCTGCCGTTAAGTGAGGTGCCTGTTGTCAGGACGACGTTTCCGCCCCGGTAGATCCATCCCACGTTGGTCTGGATATGGAACGTTCCGTTATCGAACCACAATTTGTCTACGAGCGCCTGCTTTGTGTCGAGGTTCTCCTGACGTTCCAGCGCGTGCTTCATGGAGAGGCCGTACAGCTTCTTATCGGCCTGCGCCCTGAGCGCCTGCACCGCCGGGCCTTTGCCTGTGTTAAGCATTCGCACCTGTATGAACGTCCGGTCGATGTTGCGGGCCATCTCGCCGCCGAGCGCGTCGATCTCGCGCACAAGGTGGCCTTTAGCCGGGCCGCCGATGGAAGGATTGCACGGCATCAGCGCTACATTGTCGAGGTTCAGAGTCAGCAGCAGTGTCCTGGAGCCCATCCGCGCCGCGGCCAGCGCCGCCTCGCACCCGGCATGTCCCGCTCCTATAACAATCACATCATACATATGTTATTACCTGTATCTTTTAATTGTATCACTATATGAATGTCCAGTCGATGCGTTGAACGTAAATATGGCACAGTATCGGATGAGGAATCATGAGCGAATGATTCCTTACTACGGCTGTCGCAGGTATCTCCATATCTCGGACATGCCCGGCCGTTTGCCGTACATGAGGAGGAAGGTGCGGAACACGCGTGAAGCCAGCCATATTGCCGCGACAATAGAAGCTATCATGATGAGCATGCTGACGGCTAGTTCCCACGCCGGAAGCGCGCCGATGCTTAGTTTCATTACGGCGGTTATAGGCGCGGTGATGGGGAAAATGGCCAAGATGGTGAAAATGACATGGTCCGGGTTTGTAAGCAACAATCCGATGAGCATCAGCGGCAGCACGGCCGGCAGCACAACGAACGTAGTCCATTGACTGCTCTCCCTGGCCGTGGAACCGAGCGAGCCTATGGCCGCGAACAATACGCCGAACAATATGTAGCCTAATATAAAATAGACGATACTTATCACTATGAGCTCGGGAGATATCTTTAACCCGGCCAACACGGGGATGTTCGCCGACGCGATGACGACAAATATCACCATGGTCATGAGCCAGACCAATATCTGCAGCAGCCCGGCGGCCCCGAGCCCCAGCACCTTGCCGGTCAGCAGTTGCCTTGCTGAAACGGAAGACAGAAGTATCTCGATAAGCCTGTTCTCCTTCTCTTCGGCAACCCCCTGCAGTAAATAGCCGGATGAAAAGAACAGGGACATGATAAAGAGCATGCCGAACACGTAAGGCATAACAAATGATGAAAGCTCATCCTCGGGCGGAAATATTTCCCCCGTATCCGGATTCAGCCTGAACGATTGCGTATAGAGCGGATCAGTCACCCTTGCAAGGATGGCCTCGCTCACGTTGGTGCCGATGAGGTTCGCTGTCAGGAACTCGTCGATAGACCTTAATGTTGCGTACGGGGGATCGATTTCCCTCTTTGTAGTGTATCTCTGGATGATACCGTTATCCAGGTAATCGGCGGGTATCACGATATATTCGCTGACATTGCCTTCGACTAATCCCCGTCTCGCTTCATCCTCCGTGATATATGACACGAAGTATGTCGTTTCCGTATTAGTATAATCGTCGAACAGGCCCGTATTATCCACGTAACCGATGTTCGGCTTCTCGGCGGGTGGCTTCTCGCCGGCCCACTGCGTGATGCCGTAGTATGCCAGCATGCCCAGCGTCGCCAGCAGAGGCAGGCTCAGTGTCAGAATGATATATGACAGCCTCTTTACGGCTGCGAGAAACTCGTGACTGGCGATTATCCTGATCTTGCTCACTGTCTGGCCACCTGGATAAAGATTTCGTTCAGGGACGGTGTGGAGACCTCAAACCTGTCGACCCTTATCGACTTTGCCATGAGCTGGCTCAATACCTGCTGCGCCGTCGTCTGTCCGTCCAGGAACAGCTCGACATATTTGCCGTGGTCCTTTTTCCCGCTTATGCCATCGATAGTTCCTATATCGCCTTCGCACTGCACGAAGACCGAGTTATTGCGGAAACGCCACTTTATTTCAGACAGGTCGCCGTACAGGACGACCCGGCCGCGGTTTATCATAAGCACCCTGTCGCACATCTCCTCCACTTCGTTCATCATGTGAGTGCTGAATATCACCGTCTTACCCTGCGTTTTAAGCTCCAGGATGATTTCCTTGAGCAGCATGCGGTTAACCGGGTCCAGCCCGGCGAAGGGCTCGTCGAGCACTATCAGGGAAGGGTCATGTGAGAGAGTGACCAGGAACTGGATTATCTGCCCCATGCCTCGGCTTAGCTCGCTGATCTTCTTGCCCTGGTGCATGGACATGTCAACTTCTTTCAAAAGCGCTTCGGCCCGCTCCCTTGCCGTGTTCGATGGAACAGCCTTGAGCCTGGACAGATAGACGAGATTATCGGAGACCTTCATCTTGCGATAGAGGCCGCGTTCTTCCGGCAGGTAGCCGATCCTGTTCTTAGCCTGCTCATCGAGCGGACGGCCGAATACGGATATCTCTCCCGAATCAGGCTTGATGATATCCATGAGCATTCGAATGGTAGTTGTCTTGCCCGCCCCGTTGGGCCCGACGAGGCCCAGCACCTCTCCTTTCGCCAGTGTGAACGAGACGTCCTGCACAACAGGTCTGCCGCCGTACGATTTGTTAACATGCGATATCTCGGCGAGGGTTTCTTCCCGTCTCGGCGCGGTCGCAGACGCGCTCTCGCGGGCTTCCTTGAGACGATGCGCTGTAGATGAGACCCGTTCCGCATCGGCGGCGTCCGGGGTATCGATACGCCCGGCGTCTGTATTAGACATATCGTCTTTGCCGCCGACATCACCCTTGAGCCTACGCCTGCGCAAATAGGTACGCAGAGACATGGCTGTAACGATGATGACAACCAGTAGTATAAATAATAGTGAATCGCTCATGGATCAGTTCTAATCCTTATGCTGCCGAGACCTCTATTATCCTTAGTTCGATTTACTAGACACGCAAAGTTTTGACTTTGGTATTATTAGGAGAGTATACTTCACGAATCAAAGAGGGTCAACTTTTTTTTGGAGTGTGTTTGTTATGCAAAAACTGGCTGCCAATCTGGAAGAATGGATAAAGGAAAAGGTATTAGAGGCAAAAAAGACAGGTGCGGTTGTCGGATTGAGCGGCGGTATCGACTCGGCGGTGGTCGCGGTTTTGTGCAAACGCGCCTTTCCCGATGCAACGCTCGCGGTTATCATGCCCTGTTACAGTAATAAAGCAGATGTAGCGCACGCGTACGCACTTGCGGAGAAGTTCGATATACATGCCGAATTGATCGGGCTTGAGCCGGTATACGAGTCGCTGCTGAAATCGTTTCCAAAAGGCAAAATCTACCATAAGAACGATAAGCTATCCCAATCGAATATTAAACCGCGGCTCAGGATGATAACTTTGTATTATCTTGCCTCGCAGCTCAATTATCTCGTCGTGGGAACAGGGAATCGCAGCGAAATAGCTGTAGGCTATTCTACAAAATACGGCGATGCAGGAGTGGATATCCTTCCCCTGGGCAATCTGGTAAAAAGACAGGTTAGTGAACTCGCCGAGTATCTGGGCATAACGAGGGATATTATAAGCAAGCCTCCTTCGGCGGGGTTGTGGGAGGGGCAGACGGACGAGGGTGAGATGGGGCTGACGTACAATGAGCTGGATCGATATCTGACGACCGGCGAGGCCAGCGTTCAGGTAAAGAAGAAAATCGAGTCTATGATGAGGGCAAGTGCTCATAAGAGAGCCATGCCGCCGATACCTCCGTTTTAGTAAACGTGGTGTATCGATGAGGTAAATATTGAAATCATGGCGCATTTACGTAACAATTTACCCTTGCCTTTAACATAACCGCTATGTTATCATTCCCTTACAGTCAATACGTTGACACCAAGGAGTAAAATGGCCACAGAAAAGCAAAAAGCCCTCGATTTAGCGGTCAGCCAGATTGAGAAGCAGTTTGGCAAAGGCTCTATCATGAAGCTGGGCGAGGACTCGATCAAGGCTTCCATTGAATTCATACCGACAGGAGCCATTTCACTGGATTTAGCCTTGGGAATAGGCGGCATTCCGAGGGGGCGTATTACCGAGATATTCGGCCCGGAGATGAGCGGAAAGTCGACCCTGGCCCTTTATATCATCGCCAACGCTCAGGCTAACGGCGGAACCGCGGCGTATATAGACGCGGAGCATGCTATGGACCCGTCGTACGCTTCCAATTGCGGTGTCAAGGTAAAGGATCTGTTGATCTCCCAGCCGGACACGGGAGAGCAGGCGCTTGAGATAGCGGAAGCGCTGGTCAGGAGCGGGGCGGTCGACGTAGTTGTGATAGACAGCGTTGCCGCGCTTGTCCCGCGCGCCGAGCTTGAGGGAGACATGGGGGACGCCTTCGTCGGGCTGCAGGCCCGATTGATGTCTCAGGCTCTTAGAAAACTTACATCGGCTATTCACAGGTCACATACCTCGGTAATATTTATAAATCAACTGCGGGAAAAGGTGGGAGTGTTCTTCGGAAATCCCGAGGTCACTCCGGGCGGAAGGGCGCTCAAGTTCTACAGCTCGGTACGCATCGATCTCAGACGGGCCGATACCCTGAAAAAAGGAGACGTTATAATAGGAAGCCGTGTCAAGGCCAAAGTAGTGAAAAACAAGGTAGCGCCTCCATTTAAAACCGCCGAGTTCGACATCCTCTTCGACGAGGGTGTCAGCACGGAAGGATGTCTTCTCGATCTCGGCGTCAGCCTTGGAGTGGTAAGCAAGTCAGGTGCTTTCTATACATACAACGACAGCCGTATAGGGCAGGGCAGGGAGAACGCCAGGGATTACTTGAAAGAGCACAATGAAATCGCTAAAGAAATCGAGCAGCAGATCCGGGCGCAGGCTTTTAAGGCTCCTGCCGCTGCCGATAGCGAAGCAGTTGAATAGTCCAACCCGATATTGATAAATCATCATCGGGACAGTGTTTGGTAAGGCTGGGGAATGTGCTGCCAGCCTTTTATTTTTTAAATGGCGGGCGATGAGAAAGAAATATATTTGCTACAAGGATAAAGTTGATTCCTCCAGGGGTAGAAAGGACTCCTGGGAGGAATGCTTGAAATCGGCATATCGCCTGCTGGGATATCGTCAGCGAAGTGAGATCGAGCTGAGAGATAAGCTCAACGGCAAGTTCACAAAAGCTGCTGTTGACACCGTGATCGAGCATTTGCGTGGTAAACATATGATCGATGACGCAGCGTTCGCGCAGTATTGGCGGGAACGGAGACAAACCTTAAGCCCTCGCAGCGGGAGACTGGTTGCCGTCGAACTGCGTAAGAAGGGCGTCGATAAAGAGGTGATTAACAGGGCTCTGGACGGTTATAATGACAAAGAGACCGCTTACCGCGCAGCAAAGAAGAGAGCGAAGCTGTGGTCCGGATATAGCTATGATGAATTCGTACGTAAAATGGGCGCCTTTCTGTTGCGGAGGGGGTTCAATTACGAGGTGGCTAAACAAACCGTCGACCGCTTATGGAAAGAGGGCGTTTGATTCTATTGACTTTCACTAGTGCAGAGTTTAATATGGGGCAATTCATTACAAACTTGAATAATTCAGTAATGTCCCGAAGGAAAGGGGGATAGGAATTCTATCATGTGGTATGTACTAGCCGCAAGTGTCGGATTTATTTTAGGAGGCGTTCTGGTTTTCTTCGTATGGCGTATAATCATCGGCAGACGAACCCGCGCCGCGCAGATTGAAGTCGAGGCTATCCTAAACGACGCGCAGACAAAATCAAAGACAATGATGCTCGAGGCGAAAGAAGAAGCGATAAAAATTAAAGGGCAAGCTGAGAGCGATGCCAGGGAACGCCGGACCGAATTGAACAAGCAGGAAAGAAGGCTGTCGCAAAAAGAAGAAAACATCGATAAGAAGTTGGATTCGATAGAGAAAAGGGAGCGCGGCCTTGTCGACAAGGAAAAGGAAGCAGATAATCTGCGCAACCAGCTCCAGGATTTAAAGGTGAAACAGGTGCAACAGCTGGAATTGATATCGGGCATCTCCAGTTCCGAAGCGAAGAAGCTGTTAATAAAGGCTATTGAAGAAGAAGCCATGGAGGACGTGAACCGTCGCATACGGGAGATCGAGGCGCAGCTCAAGAGGAACGCGGATGAAAAGAGCCGCGAGATACTTTCTCAGTCGATTCAGCGACTGGCCACATCTGTAGTATCGGAGACAACGGTCTCCGTTGTGGCGCTGCCGAGCGATGAGATGAAGGGGCGATTGATAGGGAGAGAGGGCCGCAATATCAGGGCGCTGGAGAATGCCACCGGCGTCGACCTTATCATCGATGACACTCCTGAAGCTGTAACGATCTCCAGTTTTGATCCGGTAAGGCGCGAGATAGCACGCCTTGCTCTGGAAAAGCTGGTGCTGGACGGCAGAATTCACCCGGCAAGGATCGAGGAAATGGTCGCGTCAGCAAAGTCCGAGGTTGAAGCAACCATACTGTCTGAAGGCGAGGCGGCCATACACGAGGTTGGATTGCCCGGTTTACATCCGGAATTAATAAAACTGCTGGGACGCCTTAAGTACCGTTTCAGTTACGGACAAAACGTATTGCAGCACAGCATAGAGACGGCGCATCTTTCACGTATGATCGCCGCGGAATTGGGAATGAGAACGGACGCGGTGAAGAAAGCCGGCCTTCTTCACGATATAGGGAAAGCGGTGGACGCGCAGGTGGAAGGGCCTCACGCCAAGATCGGCGCCGACCTGGTGAGACAGTGGGATAAGTCCATCGAAGTAGTCAATGCTATAGCCGAGCATCACGGCGAGACGGGAACAACAAGCCTTATGGGATTTATCGTATCGGCTGCCGACGCAATCAGCGGGGGCAGGGCTGGTGCGAGGAGAGAGTCCCTCGAACATTATCTCAAGCGTCTCGAAGCTCTGGAGAGTGTCGCCAACAGCTTTGAAGGCGTGGAGAAGTCCTTCGCCATACAGGCCGGTCGCGAGATACGCATCATGGTTAAGCCGACCGAGGTTGATGATATCCAGTCTCTCAGACTTGCACGCGATATAGTGAAGAAAATAGAGGAAACTCTCGAATATCCCGGACAGATTAAGGTTACGGTGATCAGAGAGACGCGTGCCGTTGATTACGCAAAATAGGTTTGTTCGATGCGAATTCTGATGATCGGCGACGTCATAGGCAAGCCCGGGCGCAGCGCTGTTAAGCGACTGGTGCCGGAGTTGCGCTCCGAGTTCGGGCTGGACCTGGTCATAGCCAACGGCGAGAATGCCGCCGGCGGGATAGGGTTGACTCCATCTACCGCGGACGAGCTTATCGCTTCGGAAATCGATATGATAACGTCTGGAAATCATATCTGGGCGCACAAGGAAATGGCGGCATCTATAGACAGCTATCAGCAGGTGCTGCGTCCATTGAACTATCCTAAGGGAGTCGCCGGCAGGGGATATGCAGTCGTCAAGAACGCTCTGGTAGTGAGCCTTATAGGGCGCACGTTTATGAGCAGCCTCGACTGCCCGTTCCGCGCCGTAGATGAGCTTCTTGAAAGCCTTGACGGCGACAGGCCCGCCGTGACCGTCATCGATTTTCACGCCGAGGCGACGTCAGAGAAGATAGCGCTGGGATGGTATCTCAACGGCAGGGTCAGCTCGGTAACGGGAACCCATACCCATGTCGGCACGATCGACGCGAAGATACTGCCTAAAGGCACCGCCTTCGTTACGGACATCGGCATGGTGGGCCCCGTCGAATCCGTAATTGGTGATGATATCGATTCTGTAATAGAAAGATTTCTCTTACAGACGCCGCATAGGATATCCGTAGGTAAAGGGAAAGTGGCTTTCAATTCCGTCATGATTGAAGTAGACGAAAAAACGGGCAAGGCTGCAAGTATAACCCGAATAGATCGGGAGGTCGACCTCAATGTCTAAAAGAGTCGACCTGCACCTGCATACAACCTACTCCGACGGGAGATTAACACCGGGGGAACTGATACAGATTGCCGCCGAGCAGGGTATCGGAGTGATAGCAATAACCGATCACGATACTATTAATGGAATCGAACCCGCCTTGGCGGCAGCGGAGTGCTTTCCGTACGTGACAGTCATTCCCGGCGTTGAGATCAACACCGACGTGGATCAGGGGGAAGTGCATATCCTGGGATATTTCCTGGATTATAAAAACAAACCTTTACTCAAGACCCTGGAGAGCCTGCGCAACTCACGCAAAGTACGGGCGCAGAAGATGCTGGATAAGCTGGATGGGCTGGGGATTCATATCGAGTGGGAGCGCATATTGGAGATGGCGGACGGCGGCTCGGTGGGGCGTCCCCACATAGCACAGGCGCTGTTTGAAGGACAACACGTCGATACGCTTCAGGATGCTTTCGAGCGCTATATCGGCCGTAAAGGACCCGCGTATGCGGAGCGTGACAGGCTGTCTCCCAGAGAGGCTGTAGAGCTTATCGCCAAAGCTAGTGGAATGCCCGTCATCGCGCACCCGGCCAGTATCAAGGACCTGGAAGAGATGATAGTTGACTTGAAACAATCCGGCCTTGTAGGCATTGAAGCATACTATGATAACTACGATAAAAACACAGTCGAACGGCTGAGCGGTCTGGCCGCTAAGTATGATCTGATAGCTACAGGCGGAAGCGATTTTCATGGCTTTGAAGACGATCATGAGACTCCTCTCGGCGAAGCCCGGGTGCCTTATGAGTGCTTCCAGCATCTCATGGAGCTATCGCAGAAACGCCACGAAGAACGTAAAAGTAAATGAAGTGGCATACGGAACATATCTATTTCCCTTCAGGAGACATAAAGCTCCACGGCGTGATATATCTGCCTAAAACCGAAGGCCGTTTCCCCGGCGTAGTCATGTGCCACGGTATGGCTTCGGATTACCGCTCCATGCGTCCAAGCGCGCAGCAGCTTGCCCGCAAGGGCATAGCGGCCTTCGCAATCGATATGCGGGGCCACGGCATGAGCGGGGGGACGCTTGATGGAGGCATCGGACAGGACGTAGTAGCGGCATACAATAACTTCAAGAATCATACGAGTGTGGATGCTGAGCGTATCGGGTTGGCAGGACACAGCCTGGGGGCGCTGGCGTGTCTCTACGCGGCTTCTGTAGTGAACGGGGCTAAAGCCCTGGTGCTAATGTCTATTCCGTCCGACATCGGGAGCATGGCCGAGTTCTGGCAGCCGATGAGAAAAGAAGCGGAGCGTCTCGGCACACCCGTTCTCGAGTTTCCCAAAATCGGCCCGCTTCCATACTACGGCTGGTTGAACCAGCAGGTCTCAAGGGCATGGATGATTTTCCGTAAATACAAAATGCGCATAGACATAGAGCATGATACGGAATCCTGGCTTTCATTGCTCCCTTTGTCGAACATAGATAAGATCGGCGATATTCCAAAGTTGCTTATTCACAGCAAGGGGGACAAATGGCTGCCTTATGAGAAGACCGTTGCTTTGTATGAGAAAGCACAGCAGCCCAAAGATATGGTATTATCCGAAGGCGGATATCACGTCACCCCGCTGCTTCCCGGCTCCCTTAGGAGTAAGTGGATATCTTGGACAGCTTCGACTCTTAAAGGAAAAGGCGACCGATAATGTCATATTATCCGATGATATTGCTGGCAATAGGGGCGTATCTCCTCGGCTCGGTGCCCGCGGCTTACATAGCCGGACGGGCGTTCAGGGGCGTCGATATCAGGGAATACGGCAGCGGCATAGCCAGCGGATCGAATGTGTGGCATTCCGTTGCGAAGTGGGCCATTGTTCCAGTCGGCATTTTCGATCTTTTTAAGGGAATAATACCGGTCCTGGTCGCGATGCATCTGCATCTTACCGTAGGCGGCAGCGAGGTGGCGGCGCAGGGCATCGGCGCGCTTGCCGCTATGGCGGGCCATAGCTGGTCGGTGTTCTTCAAGTTCGGTGGGGGCAGGGGTGTCACCCCCATGCTGGGGGCCTTGGGTTTCTTCGCGCCATGGGAACTTATGATATTCGTCGCGGTCTGGGTGGGAGGATTAGGGTTGTTCAAGAACTCGCCCCTCTTCATGATGGTGGCCACTTTGGCCATGATAATCGCAAGTCCTTTCCTTTCTAATCCATATATGTCGCCGGACGAACAGCTTACCGCCACCTGGTTTCTCATCGGCATGGCTCTGCTGTTAATCATTAAAAGAATCATAGCCGAGCGCCCCATTCCACGCGATAACTGGAAGCAGGTTATGCTTTGCCGACTCCTGTACGACAGGGATACGCGCAAACGTACGGATTGGATATACAGAAAGCCCATCAAATATACGGATACGAAATATTAGTCTTTGACAGAGGGTGATATGGAAATAACCTTTATCAAAGTAAGAGACCTTAATGAAGCCTGGTGGAAATGCATCCGCGAGGTGCTGACGAATGGCTATGAATATACCATCGACAGCGGCAGCTACGCCGGGCAGAAACGCAAGGAGTTCGATTTCGTCGTTGTGCACATCGAGCATCCCGGCACCAGGCCTCTTGTGCCTACAGTGCCGGAAGGTGTTCCGCCGCCGACCGATATCGAATATGTCGAGAGGGATTACCTGCCGTACCTGATGTCCAACTTAAAGCAGGCGAATGAGACCTATACCTACGGCGAGGACATCGAGCAACAATTCCTCGAGATCGTGGAGATGTATAAGAAGGGCTTCAATACTAATCAGGCCACGATGACGGTCGGCAACCGCGACTCAATCTATCTAAGCGACCCGCCCTGCCTGCGCATCATCGACACGAGGGTGAGATACGGCAAGCTGCACTACGTCGTTTATTTCCGGTCGTGGGACCTGTACGCGGGATTCCCTAACAACCTGGCGGGCATCCAGATGATGAAGGAATGCATGGCCGGAGAGATCGGCGTGGAGGACGGCGAGATCATCGCGGTGAGCAAAGGGCTGCATCTTTACGAGCACAACTGGGAAGTTGCCAGGATGGTAGCCGGACTGTAAATTCCCCAAAATTCGTATACAGGAGACGTGAATGGCGGTAAAGGTCAACGTTTTCCATGACGGTTTGCAGAAAACCATAGAATATTTCATTCAGAAGTGCAGCCCTTCGTTCAACGATATCCTCAGCTTCAGCATCGATTCGCAGGACTTCGATATCGGGATAATAAACTTCTCGAACCGCGACGAGCTTATAGGCAACCCGGTACAGCGCATACTGCACGGCGGTGTCATATCGTCGATCCTGGATGTCGCCGGCGGCCATACCGTGTTCATGCAGGTTTACAAGGACATAATGGATGAACCGCTTGAGAAACAGGCGCAGATTCTGGGCAAGCTGGGCACCATCGACTTGCGGATAGACTACCTGCGTCCCGGAAGAGGCAATGCTTTCACAGCGAAAGGCTACATACTCAGAAAAGGGAACAAGGTGGCAGTAACACGCATGGAGCTGCACAACGAGGAAGATTTGCTGATAGCTGTGGGTACCGGGACTTACGCGCTGGGCTAGAGTGACCTGCGAGGAATGCGACGATGGACGACAAAAGCTCTCAGGACGAGGAACTCCGACAGGCAATAGACTTCTTCTTCAAGCACGCCGGTCCTCAGTTCGTTCAATTCCTGGGATTCAGCATCGATTCCACAGATTTCGACAGCGGTGTTATTACCTTCGGCATGGACGATCGCCTCGTCGGCAATCGCTACTATAGGATGCTGCACGGCGGCGTCATCTCATCGATCCTGGATATCGCGGGCGGGGTCACGGTATACCTGCAAGTGATGAAAGAGTTCAGAGGGAAAGACCACGAAAAGCAGGTGGAAAGGCTGAGCAAGATAGGAACCATCGATATCAGGGTGGACTTTCTCAGTCCCGGCAGGGGCGAAAGGTTCACCGCCAGAGGCTATATGCTCCGCAAGGGCGGCAAGGTTGCCGTCACGCGCATGGAGCTGCGCAATGAGAAAGCTGTGCTTATCGCCGTAGCAACGGGAACATACGCGGTGGGGTAGCACGACAAACTGGATGCAGCGGACTCAATCATTAGCTCAATGACCGCGCGATGTTCAGATAGAGATGCGCCGCCTGCAACACCTGGTTGAAGGAAACTGATTCGTCTGGCATATGAGCCGCCGCCAGGCTGCCCGGACCGAGAACGATAGGATTGACGCCGGCGGAAAAAAGCACGCTCGCATCGGAATGACTTCTGAAATCCTGAGGCTCCCATCCCATCGACAAACCTTCGTATGTCTTCATCAGTTTCTTAACCATATTTCCTTCGGGCGAAATCCGGTATCCCGAGTAGGTATCCTCAAACCTGATGTCGGCATCAAGTCCCCGTATGCTCTTGCCCGCCGATTCCACCAGATGTTCCAGCTCGGTTCTTAGTAAATCGATTCTTGAATCGGGCGGCAGGTGAACATCCAGCCAGGACTCGCAATAGTCTGGCACTACAAAACCGGTAGAGGCTCCGGATAACTGTCTGATGTTATATACCAGCCCCTGAGATGAAGAACTGGCATATTCCGTGACCTTGAGCAGAAGCTTCAACATGGACTCGACGGCGTTATGTCCCAGTTCCGGCAGAGAAGAATGCGCCCTTTTACCCTGTGTCCTTAGAACGACCTCAAGATATCCGTAATGTCCGAGACACGGCGACAGTGATGTCGGCTCGCCCACAATAGCCCATGGGAAACCGTATTCCAACACAAGCGACTTCGCGCCGTCGCTGTATTCCTCCTCGCCGACAACCAGAGCCAGTCCAACAGGGGGCATCCTGCCGCCCGCTTCAGCAAGGACAGTGAACGCCTCTATCATGGCGGCGCAGCCCGATTTCATATCGGCGGTGCCCAGTCCTGAAATAACATCACCCTTACGTTCGAACTCGAAATCGGTCAGATCGTAAGCAGTTACCGTATCGAGATGACCCACGAAGCATACATCTATTTCGTCCCTGTCCTCAGGCATCACGATAAGGTTATAACGGTTCTCATCAACCTCCTGCCTCTCAACCGATAATCCGTGCTTTTTCAGATATACCTCGGCATAATCGAGGATATCCTCCTCCTTACCGGAAGGGCTATAGATATCAATAAGGTTCTTGAGGAGTCTTCTAAGCCGGTCGGGCTGTATACCCGCGGATTTGTTAACGTTTTTTACCACTGACTTTCTTATCCTCTGCCTTCTTGCCGGGCCGTCGAAGAGTCTTCGCCAGCCAGATGTGTTCCCGCCTTGGAGTGAAGCCGCTCCTGGCGAAAAACGCTATGGCTTCTTCATTCCCGCCCTCGGTATCTGCGATAACCATCCTTACGCCATCGGTTTGCAGCCTTCTCTCTACCTCTTTGTACAGGCGACGGCCTAGATTCATCCTTTGAAAATCTTCATCGACCCCGATCCATGCGAGATACCCGTATTTCTTCCATGCGGTTCCCTCTTTGGTTATCGAGTTAGCCAGTACAAAACCGACGATCTGCTCATCCACCTCGGCCACCAGACAATATTCGGGATCGGACGAAAAATACTCGGCGACCTCAAACGGATCCCACGTACGATAAAGAATAGGGAGATCCTCACTGGTGAAAAGCTCCTCGCCCAGATGGTACACGGCAGCTATATCATCGATATCCATCTGCCGGATTTCAACCTTCCTATTTTTAGTTCTAGGTTTTTCTCTAACCAATTGGGATACCTCTCTGCGTATCTGATTAGATGGAGTAAAAAGGGTTTTTCTGGATCGAGTATCTTAAAATCATGGGTGCGAATTATGGGGCACATTATATATTTGCTTACGTAATGTGTCAAACTGCCATAAGAAGGGTACTATGCGCGACCACTATCGACGGAACATGCTGAGGAATCTATCCTCGTATTGAGGGAAAACGCCCCACCTGTCCAGTTCTTCTTTCAGCTCGTGAGGCTCTCTGTCGCCGCGGGCCACATCCATAAACATCATCTCGATGCGATATCTGGCTTCCTGCGGAACGCCGGCGGCATCGACGCCGAGCAGGCCCATGCTGTTCATCTCCGCCACATTATTTTTCAGCGATCCCTGGGTCATCTCGCTGATGAACTTCAGAAGCGATACATCCCATAATTCATCGACACCTTTGATTATCGCAGCCAGGTTATCTTTATCCTTATCTATCTTTTCGTTCAAGCGCCCGATCACAACGTCTATGTTGTCGGAGACGATGAGCAGGTCTTTATGTTCATTCTTGTAATTGTAATATAAACCGGGCATGTGCAGGCCGTATTGCTGAATGACCATGTCCAGGTATCTCTTAGCGCTTTCTCCGAATCCCTCAAGTTTCGTCAGATAATACGGGGTGACGACACGCGGCCTCTCGGAACTGACCCTTCCCTCACGGATAACGGTCTCGTCGCCTTTAACCAGATCGGAATATATCGGCTCGGTTAAAAGATAGTAATTAATAACGGTCGTGCCGAACGTAGCCAGAGTCTGCCGCGGCAACCTGAGTATCTGAGTCTGACTGACCGCTTCCCTTATTCTTCCGTCATCCATCTGCATTGTGTCACTCTGATTTAAATTGTAGCCTGTATATACTTTCACTTCAAGGGACGAATCCGGTAACTGTTTTCCAGGATAGGCTATTGAAAAAATCCATAAACTGGAGTAAAACTATAATCACCGTGACTATTGAATGGAGGTAACGTATGCCCATCTACCAGTACTACTGCAACAAATGCGAAAAGGAATTTGAACTTAAACGACTCATGGCGGACATCGATAAGTCGGCGCCGTGTCCCAAGTGCAAGCAGAAGGGCACAAGATTGGTAACCGCTTTTTCATCGATGGTTGGATTGCATCTGAAAACGCCGTCAAAAACGGTATTTAGAGGGACGACAGGTAAAACAACAAAGACCGAAAAGAAGACTCAGGTTAAGAAGAGCGTTAAAAAATCGAAACAGGCCAAGAAGTAGAACCTAGTCGAAACCGGATGACGGCACCGTAGTAGATAGCGTCTGGTCGCACTCCTGAGGCGGCGTGTTGAACGCGCTGCATATGATTTGCTTGAAGTTCTCCGGCGACCTGGGGTTAACGCTTACCTTCACTCCGTTGATTATTATCGTCGGGGAACCTGTTACGCCATATAATTCACATAAGTCATGGTGAATATCAAATACGGGGTCTCCATGCACCCAGGTGCTTTGGTCGTTGAACTGGCCGGTAACGTTGTAAGTCGCGTCCGCGGCTGCGATGCATGAAGTAAGACTATCCGCATCTATACCGGCCGCCGCTATGCAGGCATCGGGATCTCCGCTTTGCACGAAACAACTTAAATAATCAAAATACTGGGACTGGTTTTCGTTCTGTATACAGTACTGCCGCAGATTTTCATCGAGCTCCTGCTTCCCGTGCATGGCGTAATCGACGAAGTATATGCCTATATCGATCTCGTCTTTCAGTAAATCGTATACAGGCAGCATCATCTTTTCCACCTGCGTGCTGTAAGGACAGTAGCTCATTACAAAAATCTTCACATCCGGCCGGTCGCTCTTTGGGATTTCGATAGCAGGGGTTGGAGTGGTATTGCTGCTTCCGTCCATATATATAGCCTGTTGAAACAAGATCCGGCCGTCCTTTGAAACAAAAAGATCGCCTTCACTCTGGCCTATACGAATATGGATTTTATATAGTCCGCTTTCCTCAGCGACGTCGATTAATTCAACCCCCGCTCCTCCATGACTATTGATATAGCTTACGGCTTTGTTCGCGGCGTCCTGAGCGGAAAGCTCCGAAGGATTGCTGAGGGTATATGCAGCCTGGAAAACAGCGTAAGCGGTGAAAGCGAAAACGATAAGCGATAGAAATATAAGGGGCTTTAAATATTTTTCCATATCGGTATCAGTTTTATATTATATATCTTATCGCATATTACAGCCAATCGACTAGTAGAATTTGAACTTCAGTTTAAACATGGGTCTGATACACGCTTCTATCGCCTATCTTTTTCCCGACCATCTATCAATAATCATAAATGGAATCAACCAAAGAAACCTCACGAGATAGCAACCGAATAACGGATAGGCAATAACCGTTCCTGCTAAAAGCGCAACCAGAAGAACCCACGAATAAAGTCCAATTATGACGCCGGATGCGATCATAAGTGGGAATGATAAAACAAAGATAAGGCATCCGAAGGCTTCGCTACGGAACATCGCTGCTCTATTAAGCATGGGAGTCTGACTTTGTGAACCTTGTAGAATGAAGCTGCTAAGTGATATTGGAAAGACTACAATCGATACTATTTCAAGAATTCCCATATAGATTCTTCCTCCAGCTAAAGTGTACTTTTCCACAACACTACTTATCAGGAACCTGTATGAAACCTTATCATCTTGGCCGTGTGCGTATACGCCTTCGGTATGCTGTAATCCTGGTTAACCTTACTGAACATCCTGAACTGCTTGCACTCCTTAGATAGCACACAGCCCTTACAATTCCCGCTCATACAACATTTCAGGATGCGCTCTATATCAAATTGCTTTGGCTGTTTAATAGCATTGCTGATACTCTATATTAGCTACTACACTAGCCATACAATAAGGCCGATAATACCAGCTAGGATACTGAGAGGTAAAGTCACTTGAAAAAACCCATAAGTTTGGCTTGGATTGTATGCATATGAAGGACTTATTAATAACGCGTAGATTGCAATACCAAGACACCCCCACAACGCACCAGAATCAACAGGCCTACTTAATGCTGCTGACCATATAGCACCGTCAGTGGCTCCCAAAGGAGCTACACATAAAGCCGCTGTAAAAGCTACTATCAGGAACTGCCTGAATGTGCGCCTATACTTTGGAATATCAGGTAACGGCTGACCACACTCCGCGCAAAAGAAGACTGAATTTGATTTTTCTATGCCGTCAATCTCCTGACCGCATCTCATACAAATCGGCATACTTTACCCTCCCACTACAAAACTTATATGGGTCAAATATAAATGCATGAGGTAGTAACACTTTAATGACTGAGCAATTGGCTGTCAATCAAGAGATACTGATAGGCTTTGATGTGATTAAGTAGGCATTAAAGCGGCGGGCTGAACCCACCCTACGATTTGCTTCAAGGTATTTTCTCAAGATTCTCTTTGACTTTTCCCATATCCTTGTCTGCCTTCTCGATAGTCTCTATTGTTGCTATTTCTATAAAGTTGGTAGGTCGTTTCCCCCACATAATAAACATCTTGCAAGCTGCACTGTAACCACGGCATGCACTTTGTAAGTCGCGGTTAATTTCTCGCAAATCAGCCCTACTTGACTTAGGCAGCCGTTTCAGCGATTTTTCAATGTCGGCAAAACTATTCTGCAATTCCTTCAACCGTTCACTAGCACCAACGGTCATTTTACTTTCGGAGCTCTTTAGCCTTCCGGGAGAGGTTAATGTAATACCCTTGTCAAGGTTTCCCAACTTCAATACCAATTGGATAGTTGATTCATACAGCCCGCTGTAGTCTTTTAACCAGTCCATATCTCTTTGGCTCTCGGTATCTCTTATTGTTTTACCTCCATTAAGCTCTCTAAACACAACTCTTGACTCTCACGTATTTCTGGATTATCGGGCTCCAGTTCTAATGAACGGTTATAATCACACAAAGCTTCTTCATATCTCTCAAGCTCAAAAAGAGTATCTCCTCGATTAGCAAGTATAAGTGGATCATTGGGAGACAGTTCTAATGAGCGGTTATAATCACGCAAAGCTTCTTCATATCTCTCAAGCTCAAAAAGAGTATCTCCTCGATTAGCAACTTGAGATGCCTTCTCGATAGCTCCCTTAACGAGGATACTGTAAGCACGATTGATTTCACACATCATATCATGAGCACGTTGAGTTTTTGATTTATCGTTAACACGGTCTGGATGATAACGAAGTGCTTGCTGACGATATGCTCGTTTGATTTCATCAAGTGAGGCTTCTTGTTTTATACCGAGAACCTTTGCAGCCTGTTCCTGTTCATTATCTGCATTACTAGAGTCATCCTTTAATGAATCTAAGATTTCATTAATAAAATCGGCTGTGAAACCAAATTGAATCCCAAGTTGCTTCAAGTATTCAAGTTCACGCGGAATTACTTTATTATCAGCACAGATTACAGTAATAGCTGCTCTATAGAGCAGTAATCTTTCATCCCAAGAAAGGGCACGGATTTCAAGAGAACCATATCGCTTGTGCAACCTTTGTCGTATTTCTGACATAGATATATTGTGATTGAGAAGCTCATAAGCAATTTCAGAAGCGGTTCGCAGTTCGCGTTCATCTAAACTACCATCAGCCCAAATGGCGCCTGAAAGTACAGTGAAGATATTGTCTTGATAGGTTTGTTTCCCCAAATAAGAGCCATCACTGTCAATAACCAAATCGTTGAAATTTAAACCAGAGAGTGTAACTACTTTACGAAGGGTGGAATTTCTAGGTGGTGTTAAAATAGTGAAGAGATTTTGAATAAGAGCTAATGGCGTAGTAGCACCCCATGGAATGCACCACCAACCGAATAGGAGATTCTCTGCAAACTCTAATATAGCGGCTTTGAGGGCGCATCTTTTACAACCTAAGATATATTTTTCTCCGTGTTGGAAGACAAGTATATATCCCCGAACTATTGATATCTTGTATGCAGTGCTTACAAGTTTTATTCCACAGGTGGGGCACAAAATTGCGATTTCTGTTAACTCATCGTTTCGTGGCACTAAATTTTTAAGGCGTGATACTAGTTTGCTCATTAACCCATGTGGTAAGGAATCTTCGAAGTCTCGACGTTCTCTTCTGGTAACAGGCTTGTTCGCATTTTTTGTTAGTTGAATCAGAACTATCACAAATACTGTTATTAGTATTGTTCCAACTACTATTGCCGTTATCAATACAGCCCTCCATATAGTAGGTTTATTCCCGCGCCTCTATTCTGATTAAAATTGCTACCAAGTTATAGTGAAATCGTGGATGGTTCCCATAGAATCATATTCATAATTTGTGCGTATGCTTCGTGGTATGTATGCCTGCCATTTAGATACGTTTACAATACAATCGCCGCTACTACCCCACCATGTTCCAGTGTCGTCAATAAAGATAAGCCCTAAGTCGGTTGTCTCAAATGCGTTGCAAGCGTGTCCGTATTGAAAAGCTCCAAAAGAAATACAAACAAACGCTGCTTTAATACCCTCATTTTCTGCATTGTTATGAAGTCTCTCAGCGAAATCGGCACAGTGGTAGGTGCTAACATTGTACGGTCTATCTTCCGTTTGATCTCTGTCAAGAAATGCCTTCAAAGTAGACCATGAAGTATTTACAGCTTGTGGATTATTTATTAACTCAATGTCATGACCAGCGGCACCTGTTACTTTTTCCATACCCCAATATACTTTTTTACCAGTGACCGTGATTTGCTGAGCAGCATCATTCCAACCTTGGCTTGGCGACTCACTGGCAATGATAGTAGGGAGGCCTTTAGCAGTATCCACGTAGTAAAATCTGGCGGAGTTCAAATCTTTCGGTATTGTTACTGAGGTAATAGTCATAGACTCATTTTTAAAACACCCCGTGCTACAACTTGTGAATAGAGTAATGATTGTATCATCTTCTACTTCACATGCTGTGCCGTTGGCATCCTGTGTCTGTAAGATTATGACACTAGATACAATACCAAGCTCTATCTCTTGTGATGATGTTGTAAATACAATCTGAGAAACGGCTGATTCTCCAGTACTTGATTTATCAACAAGATTGATAATGAGTATTAAGGCGGCAACGCTTATCAGTAATATGCAAACCAGATATCTAGCTACTTTGGGCCGTTCTCGAAACCAGTTGAACCTCAGCTTTCCCACCTTTACTCCTATCCTATCAGCTATATCGAAATCTTTGGTGCGTTGGATGAAACCTCTCGTGATCCGGATTAGCGCCACAATAATCACTATTATTACGGTTATGCCAATTATTATTCCTACTATTTCGTCGCGCATATAGTTCGCCTATTAATGGGGCCTATCTGGGTCAAATTGAGATATATGAGGTGGTTATACTCTAATGCTGGGGAGAGGGGATGTCAAGCAGTATAGCAGGAAGATGATTAACCTAAACTAGAACACGAGCTATGTTTCCTGCTGCCCTTCTTCACTTTTTTCTCCGCCTTCTCCAGGGTTTCCAGATAAGACCGTTCCACCGCGCTGATGGTCGCGTAGAGGTCCAGCACTTGGCGGTAGAGCACTTTTTCACTGCTGCGGATATCGCGAATGCGGTCGAGCAGTTCCTTCCAGTAGTTCCCGCCGCCCGCGCCTTTGAGCCGCTCGTCGTCCATGGTGAAACCTTTGACAATATATTCCCGCAGGCGCGCGGTGGCCCACTGCCTGAAACGGGTAGCAATGGATGATTTGATGCGGTATCCCAGTGAAATAATCATGTCAAGATTGTAATGCTCTATGTTGTAGCTCTTGCCGTCCGCGGCAGTTGTTCGGAATTTCCGAACAACTGCATCTTTCTCCAGCTCTCCCTCTTCAAGGATATGTTTGATATGCTCGCTGACATTCGCCTTGCTGGATTGAAATAAATCAACCATTTGCGACTGAGTAAGCCACACTGTTTCACTTTCAAGCCGCACGGAAATGCGCGGCTCCCCATCGCCGCTTTCATAGATGATTATCTCATGACCTGCTTTGTTGTTCGCTTTTTTGTTTTTCATAAAGTTCTGTGAGACTCCAAATCTGCCACGATTTCATCAATCGCCTTTCGCAGTTCGTTCTGTCGGGCAACAATGCCGGAAATCTCTTTATACTCTCCTAATCTCGAATACCCCGACCATCGTGGTCGAGAGATGGAATGTTTCCTGCAAAGCAGGTAACTACTGCTTCGTTAATATAACCAGCTTAATCATTGCTGACAAATATATCCAGATACTCTTTATATACATATGACTGCCCATATTTCTTGTTCTTATCCTTTGGGCTAAGGATTCCTTGCTCAATTAAACGATTAATTACAGTTTGAGCCCCGGCGCGGGTGAAGCCCGTCCACTTTTGAACGGTTGCTACATTTACGATAGGCTGACCGTACAACTTCGGCAACACCGCCGCCGCGCTCTCGGAAGAACGCTTGCCAAGCTTCTGGATTATCAAAATGTCCTTCTCGCGCAAAGCCGTAATTTTGCCTACCGTATCGATAGCTTCATTGGCTATTTCTATAACCCCATCCAGGAAAAAATCGATCCATTCTGAAACCTTCCCGTTATGGTATCCTTCAAGTTTTTGATAATAAAGCTTCTGATACCTTTTGAAATACGAAGATAGAAACAGCACCGGCTTTTCCAGATAACCTTCCTTCCACAGATAAAAAGTAATAAGCATCCTTCCCGTTCGTCCATTCCCGTCTAGAAACGGGTGGATAGTCTCAAATTGAGCATGTATAATCCCGGCTTTGATCACAACAGGTATATCGTCATCCGTATGTATAAACGCTTCAAGTTCTCCAAGGGATTTACGCATGTCGACAACCGGCGGCGGAACAAACCGGGCATTATCAGGACGAGTGCCGTTAATCCAATTCTGACTTTTTCGGAATTCTCCCGGGTCGGAATATTGAGATGATCTTGCCTTATGCATGAGTTCTCTATGAAGCTCACGCACAAGCCTAAGCGCCACGGGAAAATCATCTTTGGTAACTCTTCTCAGTCCATAGTCAACGGCTTTTATATAGTGCAGAATATCATCGACATCGGATGAAGCTCTTTCACCAGGTTTCACTTCCGCTTCGATTGCATCGACCATCGTTGCCTTTGTTCCCTCAATCTGACTGGAAGAAGCCGCGTCTTTTCGTAAATACATAAGCAAGAAGAAATCGGCATCAGGAAGAAGCCTTGTGATACCATCCAGTTTACCTAGAAGCCGGGTTGCTTCAGTATTTTTCTTTAGAATAGCAGGATCGAAATCAAATCCGCCTTCGGGAGGAAAGGTATTCGGGATAAAGGCTTTGAAACCTTCCGGCTGGGTTCTCAATTTGCCTATTTCAACTGTTTTCATGAGTTTGTATACATTTCCTTGTAGATGTAAACAAAGTATAATGGTTTGTAAGCATTTGTCAATAGATGTAAACAAACCAACAAGTTCAATCGGACATATGCTAATCATATGTGTATCGCTATTAGGACTTCAAGGTTTCATCCCCGTCAATAATGTCGGGACATTCCATCGCAAATCCCACTCGTGAAAACAAGCCTGCCGGAAAAATCGGTTAGCTATCCGTTAGCTTTTTTCAAAAAAGAAACCGCCTGATGCACTGAATCGGCTTCAAAACAGGCGGTTTTTTGTTGCTTGGTAGCGCATACGGGATTCGAACCCGTGATCTTCTCCTTGAGAGGGAGATGTCCTAAACCCCTAGACGAATGCGCCGTTCGATTGTCAAAGTGCCCTTTCAGACACACTGTGATAGGATACCGCTTTTGGAGGTTTGAAGTCAAGCTGTTGATGATGCTCTATATCTGTTGAAACACATACATAGATCGTAGCTATTACGGAACCCAAGCATCGACAGTAACAAAAGCGTGCGGGTAATCTAAATATACATCTTCTATCTGTGCTATGTTTCCATCGATAATGATCTTAGCCGTTATCGATACATTGGCGCTGTACGTATGAACGAGAAACTTGAGATATTTCCCGGATGAGGCATTGAAACTGTAATACCAGGGTAATGTAACGTTCCTATCAAATTCATAGTCTGATGAATATTTCTCACCGTAATATTGAATATAAGCAATATCATCTGCTGTACCTGTAACCTCGTACTGTATTAAATGAGTTGTCGGCTGTATACCATCCGAAGGTGAGTTGGAACAGCCCGCAATAACGAGAACGAGCAGCGCGTATATTAGCGACTTCAGGATTGGCCCGTTCATCTTACTTTTCATTCAAGAGCAGCCCTCGTTTTTCTCCAATTCATCAATCCTATCATTTTTATGCCCAAAAGTCAGGTAGTGTATCATTCATCGATTTGACAGATTGCCCCCCACTTGTGTATACTTTCACTTGCTTAACAATTGAATCGATAGGAATCTGAGGCGACCTGGAGCGATCCAGGTATCAAAGGGAATGCAATCCGGTTAAATTCCGGAGCGGCCGCGCCACTGTGAACCCTTAAGCAAGGGAAGCCAGAACGCCCGCCACAGGATAGCCTACATGCCTCCGCAGGGGGGAGTAGGATTTTTTATTGGTAAAAAGACCCCTCGTCGCCCAGGCTTGGGGTCTTTTTGTTTAGAGGGGTAACAAAGATGCGCTCAATATTGAAACTGGTTCTCGTGATGGTAATAACTGTCGGCATAGCTCTATCAGTTTCGGCTTGTTCGGCAGAGGATATCGCTACAAATAATGACAGTATACAGATAACCGATCAAGCGGGACGGACGGTCACGTTAAACGGCACGCCGCAAAGAATTATTTCGATAGCTCCGGCAAATACAGAGATCCTATTCGCATTAGGATTGGATGATAAAATCGTCGGCGTTACCAATTACTGCAACTACCCGGAAGAAGCTTTGAATAAAGAAAAAGTCGGCGGTTTCTCTACCCCCAATATAGAAAAAATCATAGCTCTTGAGCCGGATGTTGTGTTTGCCGCGCCCATACATGAAGCCCAGATTATCCCTCAACTGGAAAATCTGGGGCTCACGGTTATTGCTCTTACTCCAACAACAATAGATGAAACATACGATGCTATCAAGTTAGTAGGTAATATCACCGGCGTTCAGGAAACAGCTGACGCACTGGTCAATGATATGAAAACAAGTATAGATGCCGTAGCAAATCTCGTTGCTAAGCTTTCCGATGAAGAAAAACCCAACGTGTTCTATATTGTATGGCATGATCCGCTTATGACCGCTGGCGGCAATACTTTGCCGGGCCAGCTGATAGATTTGGCCGGAGGGAAGAACATCTTCACCGAATTATCCGATTATCCAACGGTGTCCCTTGAGTCACTGATATACAGAGAGCCGAACATTATCATTGCCGGTACCAGCATGGGTTCAGGGGGAAACGCACCATTGGAGTGGGCACAAAGCGAAACACGTCTCCAGGGAACTGAAGCTCGTGAGGAAGGGAAGGTTTTTAGTATAAATACGGACCTTACCGGCCGTTTCGGTCCAAGGATAGTAGATGCTCTTGAAGAAATGCTTTGGCTAATACATCCCGAACTCGCGGAAGAACTGGAATGAATGAGAGATTGAAGAGAATTGGGAACTGGTCTTGTAGATAGGTTAACCATCGGGCTGGTGGCGTACAGACGCAGGCGATATCTCAGTATCGCAGGACTGCTAGCGTTGTTTGCAGTCATCATTGGTGTCGCTTGTGGCGTTGGTCCTGAGAATATATCCTTCGCCGATGTTTGGAAATTGCTCCTGTCAAAACTACCGTGGGTGAATATAGACGAAGGTGTCACAAGAACTGTATCGACAATTGTTATTGATTATAGACTGCCGCGCATTCTTCTCGCCGGTCTGGTGGGAGCAGCCTTATCGACCGCCGGCGCCACATTTCAGGGAATTTTCCGCAACCCATTAGCTGATCCATATCTTCTAGGTGTTGCACAAGCATCTAGTCTAGGTGCAGTGATTGGATTCATGTTTTTCCCAGCGCAATCCGCCGGTATTGGTTGGATACCTGTAATAGCCTTATGCTGTGGAATCGTATGCATAGTGGTTTTATATCTCCTTGCTCGTGTCGGAAAAACCTTACCTATGACCACGGTTATACTTGCTGGCGTAGTATTGGGAGCCATATTTACAGCCCTCATATCATTCCTTTTATGGAAGTTCGCTAATGAGAATCACGGCATGGGTATAGTGTTCTGGCTGATGGGAACCTGCTCCTCCGCAAAATGGTTGGACGTGTATGTTTTATTCCCTTATCTAATTCTTGGAATTATACCCATCTACTTGTACAGCCGTTCGTTAAACATCATGCAACTGGATGAGGAACAAGCGCAGCAACTTGGTATGAATGTAGAGAAAGTAAAGATCATTCTACTTTTATCGGCTGCTCTGATAACGGCGGCTGCGGTATCCTTCGCGGGATCTATCGGCTTTCTAGGCATTATCATACCTCATGCGGTGCGTCTGATATGGGGCCCGGATTATCGTTTCCTGTTGCCGCTATCTACGATTGTGGGAGCGATATTCCTTATCCTAGCTGATACGCTATGCCGCACTATAGCTGGCGGCGGCGAAGAAATGCCTGTCGGAATCGTAACGGCATTCATAGGAGCGCCATTCTTCCTTTACCTGCTGCGCCAGAAAAAACGGGTGTTCTTTTAGGAGATGTTTTGAGCTATCTTACTCTGGATAAAGTCGACCTCGGATATCACGGGCGCATCGTGGTGAAAGGCGTCAGTCTTGAGGTATGCACAAAAGAGGTGGTGGGACTCATCGGGCCCAACGGCTCGGGGAAGTCGACGCTGCTTAAGGCCATGTGCGGACTGCTGCAGCCGACATCGGGGCGGGTCGCGCTGGACGACACCGAGATAGCGAAGATATCGAGGGAAACGCTGGCCCGCAAGATAGGCGTCGTGCCGCAACTGCCGTCGCTGCCTGAAAGCTTCAGTGTACTCGACACGGTCCTAATGGGGCGTTATCCCCACCTCGGACTGATGCGCTATGAATCGAAGAAAGACATCGAGATTGTCTGCGACGCGATAAGGCGCACCGGCATCGAGCATCTCACCGACAGGCGCGTTGGCGAGATATCCGGCGGCGAGAGGCAAAGGGTGGTAGTCGCCAGGGCGCTGGCGCAGGAGCCGCTGTTCCTGCTGCTGGATGAGCCTACCGCGCACCTGGATATCCAGCACCAGCTCGAGGTGATGGAGCTTGTAAGCTCGTTGGCGGCATCGGGGCTGGGCGTGGCCGTAGCGCTGCACGATTTCTCTCTGGCCAGCCGCTTCTGCCACAGGCTGGTTATGCTCAAGGACGGCAGCGTCTTTAAAGAGGGCATACCTAAGGACGTTATGACCACCGAGAACATCAAACAGGTATTCGGCGTTACCGCCATGATATACAGCGATCTGGCCTCGGGACCGATGGTGGTGAACACAACGATATCCCGTCCCTGCGCGGATAACATGCATCGTCGCATACACGTTATCGGAGGCGGCGGCAGCGCGGCAGGCATCATGCACCATCTGCACAGCGAGGGCTATCGCCTGACGATAGGTGTGCTGAGCCAGGGCGATACCGATCTTAGCGCCGCCCGCGCGCTTGGCATCGAAGCCGTGGTAGTCCCAGCCTTCGCCGGCATAGACGACGCCGCACATCAGCGCAACCTGGAGCTGGCGGCGCAGGCCGACTGCTGTATAGTTGCGAATGTGGCCTTCGGGTGGGGCAACTTGCGCAACCTGGAGTCTGTGTCGGTGGCACAACATCTTGTGCTGATCGACGATGTTCCTATCGCCGAGCGCGACTTCACTGACAATCAGGCCACGGAGATATATAATGCGCTCAGGAAAAATGCACAGTGCACCACATCGATGGGGATATCAGGATGCCTGAAAAATATCCTGCAGCAGAAAGAGGTGAACAATGAGCGACCCTAAAGATAGCAATGGCCTGGTGCTGATATATACCGGCGACGGCAAAGGAAAGACCACTGCGGCCATCGGCCAGCTGGTGCGGGTATACGGGTGGGGCTGGAATGCCGTGATGTTCCAGTTCATAAAAGGTTCCAAGTTGAAGGCCGGGGAGCACCGAGCCGCGGAGAAGCTGGGCCTCGACATGCGGCCCATGGGCACGGGTTTCACATGGAACGAGAAGGACAGGGAAAAATCGATCGCGCTATCGCTGAAGCAGTGGCGCAACTGCCGTGAAGCCATAACGTCCGGCAAATTCGATATGATAATCATGGACGAGATAAGTTATCCGATGACGCTAGGCTGGATACCGCTGGACGAGGTCGTCGACACGATAAAAAACAGGCCGCAGAAGCTGAACCTGGTGCTGACCGGCAGAGACATGCCGCAGGAGATAGTCGACATCGCCGACCTTGTCACCGAGATGAAGGAGATAAAACATCCGTTCGCAAAAGGGGTGAAGGCGCGGAAGGGCATCGAATTCTAATTAAGAGCAATCGCAGGTATTTTACATAACTGGAAGTTCGGGAGTAATTTATGAAGAAGACCTCACTTGAAGCGACGATAGCTAATATAAAGCAGCTCGACGGGGCGGCGATGGCCAAGGCCAGGAAGCGTCAGGATATGCTGACAAAGCCGGCCGGAAGCCTGGGCAGGCTGGAGGATATCTCGGTACATCTTGCGGGCATACTGGGCCAGGCCGTGCCAAAGATTCAGGGTAAGCTCGTCGTCCTTGCCGCGGCAGATCACGGCGTCGCGGCTAACGGCGTAAGCGCCTATCCGCAGGAAGTCACGGCCCAGATGGTTCTGAACTTCCTCGATGGAGGAGCTGCGATTAACGTACTTGCTCGACATGTCGATGCCAGGGTTGTCATCATCGACGCGGGGGTGGCGGCAGATATCCCGTCTCATCCCGATCTAATCTCACTCAAGATAGGGAAAGGCACGGCGAACATGGCCAAAGGCCCGGCTATGTCGATCGAGCAGGCACGGCGCTGTATCGAAGAGGGTATAGCCATCGCAGCGAAAGAGGTCGCAAAAGGCGCCGACATGATCGGCACGGGAGATATGGGCATCGGCAACACGACGGCGGCGAGCGCAATCACCAGCGTGGTATGCGGCAAGACCCCATTGAAAGTGACCGGACTCGGCACCGGGATATCGGAAGAGCAGAGAAAGCACAAGGCCAAGATAATAGAGCAAGCCATCGAAATAAATAAGATCGATCCGGGCGACGGGTTGGACGTGCTGGCCAAGGTCGGCGGGTTTGAGATAGGCGTGCTGGCCGGCGTGATACTGGGCGCGGCCGCCGCGAGGAAAGTCGTCGTGCTCGACGGATTTATCTCAGGTGCGGCAGGTCTCATAGCCTACACACTTTGCCCGAGAGTGAAGGACTACATTATCGCCGCGCATCTATCGATAGAGCAGGGACATATCAGCGCGCTCAAACATATGGGACTCGAACCCATCCTCGATCTTAAGATGCGGCTTGGCGAGGGCACCGGTGCGGCACTGGCTATGACCGTAATCGAGGGAGCGGCGCTCTGCCTGGCGGAAATGGCCACCTTCGGCGAGGCCGGCGTCTCGGAGAAAGGCTGAAACGAATCGCCATGAATTTCCTGTCGGCGTTAGGATTCCTCACCATCATCCCGGTCGGCAAACGATATAAAGAAGGACGTTCGCTTGCCGGCTCTTCCGTATACTTTCCGCTTGTCGGCCTGGTGCTGGGACTTCTGGTAGCCGGAATCGATTTCGGACTAGGTCGTTTTTTGCCGAATCTGCTGATCAGTGCGGTGACCGTCGCCGCGCTTGTACTATTCACAGGCGCGCTGCACTTCGAAGGATTCGTTGATGCCTGCGACGGCCTGTTTGGCGGGCACACGCGGGAGCGGCGCCTGGAGATCATGCGCATGAAGAATGTCGGCTCCTACGCCGTGGCGGGAGGGGCGCTTCTTCTCATAATCAAGTTTTCGGCGATAGCGTCGCTGGCGGTAGGGTGGGATCGCTTCTGGATCATCGTGCTGTTCCCGGCAATGTCGCGCTGGGGCATGGCGCTCGTGCTGAACCTGTTCCCGTACGCACGTGCTGAGGGGCTGGGCTCCGCATTTCGCAGCAATAAATCTTTCATCTATATGGTGGCCGCCGGTCTCATAGCCTTGGCGATAGCTATTGTATTCGGATGGATTGGCGGCATAGTGCTGCTGTTCACAGCCAAGCTGGTTGCGCTGCTAATGGGGTGGGGTATCTCGCGCATGCTCGGCGGCCTCACTGGCGATACCTACGGCGCAATCAATGAGATGACCGAGGTCGCAGTTCTCATTGTGGCCATAGCCATTGTTCCGCATTTGGCGATACAACCGATATGGCAGGCGGTGATGTGATGCTGGAGCATCTGTGGATGGACGCCGCCGCGCTGGCCCTGGCTCTAGCGTGGGACCTGGCTCTGGGCGACCCGCCGAACGCGATACACCCCGTTGCAGGTATCGGCAAAATAATCGGACTTCTGGAGCGCATAGCTCCGAAGGCAAATCGAGTGGCGCAATTCATATATGGCTTATTCGTCGCGCTGATTCTCCCCGCCGTGTTTACCGCCGGAGCGTACTTTCTGGCCCAGTGGCTCAAAGAGGTGTGGGTTCCTTTATATATCGTCGTCGTAGCGATACTCCTGAAGATGTGCTTCTCGATACGCGGCCTGCAAATCAGCGCCAACGACGTGCGTATCAGTCTGGAAAAGAGCGATTCCCCGGAAGCTGCCAAGAACCTGTCCGCAATGGTCAGCCGCGATACAAAACAGTTGACTCCGGAGCAGTCGGCATCGGCGGCTATCGAGTCCGTGGCGGAGAACACAACGGACAGCTTCGTAGCGCCGTGGTTATATTTTGCGATATTCGGGCTGGCGGGAGCGGTTGCATATAGAACAGTGAACACGCTGGATGCGATGATCGGCTATCACGGAAAATACGAATATCTGGGCAAGGCCTCGGCGCGGCTGGACGATCTGCTGAACCTGGTTCCGGCGCGCATCGCTGCGCTCATGATAGCCGCGGTGAGCCTGTTTACAAAAGACAATATAAAACATTCATTGAAGACCCTATTTAAAGAGGGGCATCACACAGAAAGCCCCAACGCGGGGCTGACCATGGCGGCAATGGCCGGGGCGCTGGGCGTTAAGCTGGAGAAGGCGGGGCATTATGTGCTCGGGGCGGGGTTGAGGCCGCCTACGCCCGCCGATATTACGAGGTCGATTCGAATCATGAAATGGGTCGCCGCTTGCGGCGTATTGCTGGCATTCATATTGATATCAATTCATCACACATTCTTCGACTGTGTTTGACATAAGTTGGCGGGCTTGATTAATCAAGCCCCTACACAAATTACTTTAAGGGGTGAGATTGCCTAACCAGCGGGTACAAACCGATGAAAAGATATAAAATGACGAATAAAAAAAATAAATCGATGCCGAGGCCGGTGCACGGCAGCATCACACCGGCGGAACTGCGCGAACTGGGATTAAGCATCGATGACGTCATCGATTTCAGCTCCAATATCAACCCGCTCGGGATGCCTTCGCACATGAAGGAATCTATAGCCGATACCGACATATCGCGCTACCCCGACCCGGATTGTCTGGAACTGCGGGAAGCCATATCTAGTAAAACAGGCATGGACGTGGCGTCGATTCTCGTAGGCAACGGCTCGACAGAGATTATCCATCTTATCGCGCGAACATTTCTGAAGAAGGACGGCGATGCGGTTATTTTGTCGCCAACGTATGGCGAGTACGAGACGGCTTGCCGACTGGCCGGGGTTGAGCCTGTATTTATCAAAGCTGAAGAGAAGAACCAATTTCGCTGGAGCATCCCGAGCGTATGCAAGCGAATAGATTCGATTAAGCCTCGCATCGTCTTTCTGTGCAATCCGAATAATCCCACAGGCGTCCTGCTGAAAAGTGCCGATGTCGTGAAAATCGCCGCGTCAGCAGCTCCCGGCCTGCTTATAATCGACGAGGCGTATATGCCCTTTGCAGACGATTCGTGGGATGCCACTTCACTGCTCGAAAAAGGAAATGTCGTCGTCATGCGCTCAATGACCAAGGACTACGCGGTGGCGGGTATACGTCTCGGCTACATTATTGCGTCATCGGATGTGATCGAGAGATTGAAATGCTATCAGCCGTTCTGGAGTGTCAACGCCATCGCGCAGGCTCTGGGCCTCGAAGCAGTCAACGACGACAAGCATATCGTGAAGGCAAAGAAGGTTGTCGTAAAGGCTAGATCATACCTTTTAAAGTCGATCGAAGATACAGGTTTAGATGTAATTCCAACCAGCACCAACTTCATTCTGATACAAGTCGGCGATGCGAAAGCCGTGCGGCGTGAACTGCTGAAATACGGGATCTGCGTGCGTGACTGCACCTCATTCGGATTGCCGCAATACATTCGCATAGTAGCACAGCCGCTGCCCGCATGCCGTAAGTTCGTCGAGGCATTGCGTTTGGTAATAAATGAAAGAATCGGGAAATAGGAGTCGATTTATGGAACAGGCATTCGTATCATGGAGCGGGGGCAAGGACGGGTGTATGGCGCTCCATCTGGCATCCAGCAAAGGCCTTAAGATTCGCTACCTGCTGAACATGGTGACCGAGGACGGCAAGTCTTCGTGGAGCCACGGCATGGCGGCAAAATGGCTCGATATGCAGTCCAAAGCTATCGGCATACCGCTGGTGCAAAAAAGGACGAAGCATGCCGACTACGAGGCCGCGTTCAAACAAACTATGGTCAAGTTCAAGAGCGAGGGCATAACAGCCGGAGTTTTCGGCGACATAGATTTTAACGCGCATAAAGAATGGATCGACAGGGTCTGCGCCGCGGGCGGCATCACGCCTCATCTGCCGCTGTGGCTGATGGACCAGGATAAGATAATGAAGGACTTCGTCGATCTCGGGTTCAAAACGGTGGTGGTGTCGGCCGACGCCGAGCTCCTGGGCGAAAGCTGGGCCGGGCGCGTCATCGACCGCGAATTCATATCCGATCTCAAAAAGCTCAAGAACATCACTCCGTGCGGCGAATCCGGCGAGTACCACACGCTGGTCATCGACGGTCCCATTTTTAAGAAGCGGTTGGAAATAGTCGAGGCCAACAAGGTTCTAAAGGATAAGCGCTGGTTCTACGAGATAACAAAGTGCGAGTTAAGGCCTAAGAGGAAAGAGTAGTGACAGCTAAAGTTCTCATGATACAGGGCACGGGCTCTTCGGTAGGTAAGAGCATACTCGTAGCCGCGTTGTGCCGCATATTCCGGCAGGACGGCTTCAGTGTCGCTCCATATAAATCGCAGAACATGTCGCTGAACTCGTACGTGACGCGCGACGGCGGCGAGATGGGCCGGGCGCAAGTGGTACAAGCGGAGGCGGCGGGCATCGAGCCGTCGGTTGATATGAACCCGATTCTATTGAAGCCCGAGGCTGATGCCAGAAGCCAGGTGGTGCTGATGGGCAAGCCGTGGAAGACCGTTCCCGCCGGCGAATACTACCTCCAGACGACAGAATTGCTCAAAGCCGCCGAGGAATCGTTGAACCGGTTGCGCTCGCAATACGACATCGTAGTCATCGAGGGTGCGGGAAGCCCGGCGGAGATCAACCTCAAGCGGCGCGAGATCGTGAATATGCGCATCGCGAAGATGGCCGACGCGCCGGTGCTGCTGGTAGGAGATATCGACAAGGGAGGCGTATTCGCGCAGCTGGTGGGGACGCTGGCACTGCTAGACGAGGACGAGAAGCGATACGTCAAAGGCTTCATCATCAACAAATTCCGCGGCGACGTATCCTTGCTCAAACCCGGCCTCGATGAGCTTGAGGGCATCACGTCTCTGCCTGTCGTCGGCGTCGTTCCATACTACCACGACATCTTCATCGACGAGGAGGACTCGGTGCGCCGCGACACGCCGGAAAATACATCGACCGATATAGATATCACCGTCGTCCATTTTCCGCATATATCGAACTCGACCGACTTCGAGCCGCTGCAGTGTGAGCAGGGCGTTACCGTGCGCTACATAAGACATGTAAAAGACATCGGTCATCCCGATTTAATTATCCTGCCCGGCAGCAAGAGCACCATTTCTGACCTTGAACGTATCAAGAATACCGGTATCGCCGACGACATCGTGCGCAGCGCAAATTCAGGTGTTCCGATAATCGGCATTTGCGGCGGTTTCCAGATGCTGGGCAGAAGGATCAAGGACCCCTATCACACCGAGTCAGAACATAATTCAATTGAAGGGCTGGGATTGCTCGATGTTGTAACGACGTTCGCTAAACGCAAGACCACGTGGCAGGTGCGTGCCGTCTGCAACAGCAAGCGCGGTATCCTCGGCGATATCAGGGGCGAGATAATAAGCGGATACGAGATACATATGGGACGGACGCTCGCCGATAACGTTTCGCCTGCTTTCAGAATTACACAGCGCGGTGAACGAAGGTCGAACCATCTGGATGGCGCGACGAACGGCGACGGCAGCATCGTCGGCACATACATACACGGCCTTTTCGAGAACGAATCTATAAGGCGATGCCTGTTATCGAACCTGCGCAGAGCAAAAGGAGTCGACGGCGATACACGGACATTCACACTTTCCAAAGGTTCGGAATACGACAAGTTAGCGGACCACGTTCGGAACAGCCTGGATATGGATATGGTCTACAAGATCGCAGGTATAAATAGACCATCGAAACAGAGGTGCAGGAAACTTCCTGCCAGGGGAACTGGGGGTGTCCCCCAGATTTAGGTTTCCCCCAAGATTGGGGGATATAGGGGGTTGAGAGTCTTAACCCTCTAAAAGAAGGAAATAGGAAAATGAATAAGCATTTAGTTCTCATCCTCGGCGGCGTGCGCAGCGGCAAGAGTAGCTACGCCCAGAAGCTTGCTAGCGAATTCGGAGATCGCATCCTGTTTCTGGCTACAGCCGAGGCCGGGGATGAAGAGATGAAGAGCCGTATCGCCAGACATAAGTCGTCGCGCCCTGAGTCCTGGCACACCATAGAGGAGCCTCTCGACATATCCTCGGCGCTGCTCAGTGAAACTGGAAATACCGACGTTGTTATCGTCGACTGCATAACGGTCTGGCTCAGCAACTTGCTGATGCGCGATGAGAAGCTGAGCGAGCAAGAAATGACAGATGCGGTAGATGGGCTGATTTACTCATACGCGCAAGGGGAGGCGACCTATATCATCGTCAGCGGCGAGGTGGGGATGGGCATAGTGCCAGAGCATCCGCTGGGGCGTGTCTTCCGCGACTATCTGGGACTGGCCAACCAGCGCCTGGCGGGGAAGGCCGACCGGGTGGTACTGATGGTGGCGGGGATACCCGTGGACGTGAAGAAATAGCGCCATTTTCTTGATTTGTCTAGTATAATATAGCAATCATGAAATCCAACCCGCAGAAAAAAGTTGCTATCGGTGCTCTGGTTGCGGCGTTCATCGGGCTGTTCCTCATGTTCGGCCCGATAGGCTTCGGGTGGCTGGACGGCTTCGGCGGAGGCTTTGCGCTGGCGGCGTTCGGGCTCCTCATCATGATAACCGGTATCGTCACCGCAGTATTATTCTTCAGGCTGGCAAAACGCTACGACCGCATACTCTCCGATAAAAATCCCCTGGCGCGCTGGACATACTCCGACGAAGAATGGCGCGCGTATACCAAGGCCGACTACAAGATAGACAGGAAAAACAGGTGGACTCTGGTGGGTATCATATCGGCATTCGCCATATTCTTCGGCATACTATTCGCCGTCGTTGATCCCGAGGCCGGGATATATGTGCTGTATACCATGCTCGGACTCATCGCGCTCGTATCGCTGACAGCCTTCCTCACCTCGCGGCAGAACTATAGACGCAATGTTAAGCACAAAGGCGAAGCGCTGATCGCAGGGGACGGCATCATATTGAACGGACAGCTTCACGCATGGAACGTCATCGGCAGCAGACTCGATCGAGTAGATTATTTAGAAGAAACGCCGCCGATGGTCGAGTTCGAGTATTCGGCGCCCTCGCGCAACGGGCGCGACAGCTATACGGTGCGCGTCCCGATACCGTCAGGGCAGGAAAAGAGCGCTCAAGATATAGTTCAATTCTTTAAGGATGCGTTGGGACAGTCCGGCCTTGATAGAACCAATTAGACAATCGATTATTCGTCGTATATTGCGCTTGTCGCGCCTACATGTTGTATAATCTATTCCATCATCGGAGGTAAACATGGCGGTTGATATCGGGCGGGGCAAGGGAACAGCGGAAGTCACTATCGATTACGAGCACTGCAACTCGTGCGGACTGTGCGTCAAGGTATGCAAGGGCGCGCCGCTGTATATGGAAGACAGGAATGTCTGTATCGATCAGTCGCGGGTATTCGGCTGCATAGCCTGCGGCCAGTGCGTCTGCGTCTGCCCGCTGGACTGCATCACAGTAAAAGGCCGCGACTTTTCCTTGGACGATTTAATTGCCGTGCCGGCCAAGGAGAGCAAAGCGACCTACACCCAGCTTCTGGCCCTCATGTCGGCCCGCCGCAGCGTGCGCAACTTCAAGGAGCGCGAAGTGGAGCGCCACGTTGTCGAGAACATAGTCGCGGCCGCGTCCACAGCTCCCATGGGCATCCCTCCGTCTGATGTCGGTATCCTAGTGTTCCAGGGACGCGATAAGGTCAAGGACTTCCGCAAAGACCTGCTGAATGCGCTCAAATCCTGGAAACGCATGATGTCCCCGGCGATGATGGCAGGGATGCGACCCTTCGTCGGCAAAGAGAATTACAGTTCATTTAAGGACTTCGTTGTGCCGGCCATCGACGCCTATATAGAGATGGATAAGAAGGGCGAGGACTGGTTCTTCTACGATGCTCCATTGGCACTTTATTTCTACGGCGGGGCCAACGCCGATCCGGCGGACCCGTACATAGCCGCCACGTACGCCATGCTGGCGGCGGAATCGCTGGGGCTGGGGAGTTGCATGCTGGGATTCACCGGATACGCGATGAAGTACAGCAAGAAGCTCAAGAGTAAATACAAGCTATCGAACAGGATTCAGCCGGGCATCTGCGTGATATTCGGCTATCCCGCTTTCAATTATCAGAAGGCTTTGCGCCGGCGCTTCGCCGAAGTACGGGTTATGTAATAATAACTATCCCCAATCGATCAACGGCCCACGAGTAACACCTATATTATTTTATTTAAAATTATGCTACAATTCTTTTATAAGAGGTATGTGTTTTGCCTAATCGAATCAAGAGAGTAGTACTTCCCTTTGCGGCATTAGTCGGACAGCAGGATCTACAGCTAGCACTTCTACTTAATGCTATAAACCCCGCTCTGATGGGAGTCCTTGTGACGGGAGAAAAGGGCACAGGGAAATCGACCGCGGTAAGGGCGCTAGCCGACCTTCTGCCGGATATAGAAGTTGTAAGATGCCGGTTCAACTGCAGCCCCAATAACCCGTCCCTGCAATGCAATATCTGCCACGATAAGTTTCTCAAGGGCGAGAAGCTCGACACGGTTACTCGAAAGACGAAGGTGGTTGAGCTTCCGCTGGGCGCCACGGAAGACAGAGTCGTAGGCACAATCGATATCGAGAAAGCTTTGGGTGAAGGGATAAAAGCCCTGCAGCCCGGCATACTGGCCGAGGTCAACCAGGGCATCCTTTATATCGATGAAGTTAACCTCCTCGACGATCACCTTGTGGACGTCCTCCTCGATTCAGCCGCGATGGGCGTGAACACCGTAGAGAGGGAAGGCATTTCCATATCGCACCCGTCAAGGTTCATCCTGGTGGGGACCATGAATCCGGAGGAGGGGGAGATACGCCCGCAGCTGCTGGATAGATTCGGCCTTTCGGTAAACGTCAAAGGACTCAAAAACCCGAAGGAAAGAATGAAAATCATAAAGCTTGTGGAGGATTTCGAACAGCATCCCGAATCGGTTGCGAGAAACTATGATAACGAGCAAGCGGAATTAAGACAAAGGATACTGAACGCGAGAGATCTCCTGAGCCAGGTCGAGATTCCGGCGGATATTTTCACAACGATAATCAACATCTGCATAGAATTTGAGGTGCACGGCCACAGGGCGGATTTCCTCATCGCCAGGACCGCCAAGACAATAGCAGCGTATAATCAACGCACGACGGTGAATGAAGAAGACGTGGTGAAAGCCTCCGAGCTAGTGCTTCCGCATAGGATGAGGCGCCTGCCGTTTGAGGAACCGCAGCCGGTGACGGATAAGGTCAAAAGGATCGTAAGCCAGCGAAAGACTGTCACGCCTGTAGTCTCCGGGGAAAGCCGCGGAGTGGGAAGGGGCGAGGTCGCGGAGGTGCGCCTCGTTTCCCCGGTGGACTCGCAGCCCAGAATCGTTAATGAAGACCTGGACATTGCCAAAAAAAAAAGCTCACCTTAAGACCGACGAAAGATAATAAGCCGAGATCCGGTTCAGGCCGGAGAACGCGCACGCTGAGCACCAGCAGTGGCAAATACATAAGAGCCAGGACGCCTCAAGGAAAAGCCGCCGATATCGCCATCGATGCCACCATAAGAGCGGCGGCGGCCAGAACAGGCACACTGAACATCGGCGAGGACGACTTGCGGGAAAAGATAAGGGCCAAGAAGGTCTCCTCCGTTATCATGTTCGTAGTTGACGCATCGGGCTCGATGGCTGCTATAAAGGGCATGACCCTGACCAAGTCTACAGTCTTGTCGCTTCTTGAGGAATCCTATCAGAAAAGGGACAGGGTAGGGATGATCGCGGTCTCAGGAAACAAGTCTAGGGTTATTTTGTCCCCGACCTCCAGCGTTCAGCTTGCCGTCAGGCATCTTAAAGAGATACCGACCGAGGGATTGACGCCTCTATCCGACGGCCTTTACAAAGGGTTCCGCATCTTAAAAACGGAGATATCCAAGAGGAAAAATATCATACCGATATTAATAGTGGTATCCGACGGCCGGGCCAATGTGCCGATGGAGATCAATATACGCAAGGAAATAACAGCGACCTCCCGGGAGATAAAAAAACACAACATCCATGTCGTCGTCATCGATACCACGGATAACAGTTTTCCACAGGAAGGGGTCAGCTACAATAAGGACATCGCCGAGAAAAGCGGCGGCTCATACTTCACACTGGATGAACTGGACTCGGATAAGATTATTAACCTTATAAGGACTGCAACTGTATCGCGTGAGAGCATCGACATTAATCTGAAGGCCGTCCAGCATAACTGAGTTTTTATAATCGTAATACACCGCCTTCCGGAATACCTCTCAGCATTAATATCGCTAAGCATTCAAACTACGAATATAGCTTGACACACGGCAGACCGCGCAAGTATCATTCATATGTTTGACAACTAATAGAAGAGTCGTATGCCGGATAGAAAAGAAATAGTAGTCAGCGGAATCGGGATATTCACCTCGATAGGCTGCAATAAGGAGGACTTCTGGAAAGCCCTGATAGCGGGCAGGTCCGGCGTACGCCGCATCCAATCATTCAACCCGACGGGGCACATAAGCCAGATAGCCTCCGAGGTTACCTCGTTCAAGCCGGAGGATTACATAGACCGCAAGCAGGCCCGCAGGATGGCCAGGTCGTCGCAGTTCGCATCGGCGGCAGCTATACAGGCGGTGAAAGACGCGGGACTCGACATCGCCGGCGAAAACCCGGCGAGGATCGGATGCGTTATCGGTTCGGCCGCCTGGGACTACGCCAGCGTAGAGGAACAGCACCTAAGGTTCCTGGAGAAAGGGCCGGGCTTCGTTAATCCCCTGTCCGTGCCCAAATCCATCGCCAATATGCCTACATGCAATGCGTCCATAGTGCTGGGCATCCACGGTCCGAATATCGGGATATCAGCCGCCTGCGCCACCGGAGCCCTGGCTATCGGCACGGCGATGAGCGTCCTGCGCGAGGGCCGGGCTGACGTGATGCTTGCCGGCGGGGCTGAATCCACCCTTACGCCTCTCGTCGTGGACAGCTACGCCTGCATGAGCGTCCTCTCCCAGCGCAACGATGAGCCGGAGCGCGCCAGCCGCCCCTTCGATGCCGACCGCGACGGATTCGTAATCGCAGAGGGAGCCGGCATACTCGTTCTTGAAACGATGGAGCACGCCAAGAACCGCGGCGCCGAGCCTTTAGCCGTGCTCAAGGGATTCGGCATGACCGCCGACGCCTATAACATCGCGCTACCGGAGCCGGAGGGCAAATGGGCCGCTGCCGCGATAGAGGAAGCCCTTAAAGATGCAAGCCTTAACAAGGAAGACATCGGATATGTCAACGCGCACGGCACGTCGACCAAGGCCAACGATAAGATCGAAACTCTAGCGATACACCGCGTCTTCGGCGACAGGCGGGTGCCCGTCAGCTCGAACAAGTCGATGATAGGCCACGCGCTGAGCGCCGCCGGCGGCATAGAGGCCGCCGCCACTGTCCTCACTGTGAAGCACGGCATTCTCCCCCCGACGATCAACTACGAGACCAAAGACCCGGAATGCGACCTCGATGTCATTCCCAACGTCGCCCGCGAAGATAGCATCAAAGCCGCCATATCCAACTCATTCGGCTTCGGCGGGCAGAACGGTGTGCTGGTCTTTACGAAGATTTAGTCGATCGAGACCTGTAAATCCCTGACAAAAAGCGCAATCGCGCGTCTTTCCGTAATGAGGCACCATCCGCTAAAAGGAGGAATGACATGAACTCATTCCGTAGTATTTCGGTTACCTTACTAATCATATCCTTGATTACTTTCGGCTGCGTATCAACTGCGTGTGGTAATAACGTGCCGTCTATTACAATCGAGCAGGGCGATGAAGTTGACATATACTCCGCGGTTATACGCCAGATTCATACAAATACTACATTCAATGGAACATATCAACCTCCCACGCTGTACATAATCAGATATAAAGATGATAGAGCTGGCGATCCGACAATAAAGTCCTCGGAACCGATTCTCATTTCAGAAAACGTGCAATCAGAAATCATAATAGCGCTTCAAGATTTACCGACCGACATAATATGGGTAAATAACTTTAGTGAGGTAGAAAAGGACTCATACGGCACAGTCTTAGACGGCGGGGCTATAGTCACACTTGGAAACATACATCCGCAAACAGATGATTCAGTACAAGTGCCCGGAAGCCATTATATGGCTGGTGATGGTGGTCGCTGGGAAACCTACGTCTTAGAATTAATAGAAGGCGAATGGGAGCTAACTGGAACTACTGGAAAGATTTCCATAAGCTAGTCTCTGCGCTCATTTCCGCTGTAATACATGACGCAGCGCCTCTTCAATCATCGGATACTTGAACTCGAATCCTGAATCCGTCAGCTTCTGCGGAACCGCGCGCGTGCTGTAGAGCAACTCTTCATCGGCCATCTCGCCGAATACGGCTTTCAGCACGAAGGCCGGAATGCGGAACAGCATCGGCCGTTTCAGCACTCTGTTCAGCGCCTTCGTGAACTCGCGGTTGGTGACGGGATTGGGAGAGCACATGTTAACCGGCCCGGACAACGATTCTTCGCGCAGTATATGATCGATGGCGGTAATGAGATCGCTGATGGCTATCCAGCTCATGTACTGCCGCCCCGACCCCAGCGCCGCGCCCAGCCCGAACCTGAACAGCGGCAGCAGGCGGCGCAGCATGCCCCCCTCGGAGCTGAGCACGGGGCTGATGCGCAGATATACCACGCGTATCCCCGCCTCATGCGCGGGCAGGGCGGAGACCTCCCAGTCCCATGAAACATCCGCCAGGAAGCCCGTGCCTTCCGGGCTATCCTCGTTAACAATCACATCCCTGGAATTGCCGTAGTATCCGGTGCCGGACGCTGAAAGGAAAGCCTTCGGACGCGGGTTCATCGCGGCGGCTGTTCTGGCCAACAGCAAAGTGCTGTCGATGCGGCTGGAGAGTATCTTATCCTTCTTCTGCTTCGTCCATCTGCCATCGGCTATGTTCTCGCCGGCCAGATTTATCACAGCGTCGATGCCGGCATCGACAGATAGTTCTATGATGCCGTTAGGCGGGTCCCAGAATATGCCCTGTTTTGACCTGTCGCGTACGAGCCTGACGATTGTATGCCCCTGTAACTCAAGATGAGGCACCAGCGCCGAGCCTATGAGTCCCGAAGCTCCGGAGATAAGAATCTTCATATCGACCCTCCCTGCCCGGAAGATTTGTCGGCATGAGCAACTGTCAGCAGTTCGATAATCCTGCGCTGGCGGTAGCTGAAGATGCGCCTGAGCTGAGCCTTCACTAAGGGATAGGCTATCTCTCCCAGCGGCCACAGCGGCAGGCGATACGATACGTCATCCTCGACGATGGTGCCGTCGCCATCGGGATAGAAGTTATGTATGTGCTTCCAGACGCGGTAAGGCCCGGAGACCTGCTCATCAACGAACCTGCGCGGCGGCTCCCATGTCGATATCACCGAGCGCCATTTGAACGGTATGCCGAACAGCTTCATGCGGTAGTCGACTATAGTACCCAGCTCTATCTTTATGGGCAGGGGCGTCAGTATGCCGAAATCGAGCTCGGGAGGGGTTATCCTCTGCAGGTTCAGCACGTCGTAGAAAAAGGGAAACACCTCTTCGATACTGAGAGGAACACGCACGCTGGTATTTATTTTATGTACTCTCATGCCTTTTGTGCTTCAATCGCTATTTTCATCAAGCTGTCGATAGTATGAACGCCCCGACTATGACAGTATGTAACATTTATCACACGGTTGACAGCGACCGATTGATACCATACACTAATGCCCATTCAAGGACTTGTCAAGCGGATTTTCGACAAGCGGTCTAAGCGATACGTATTCATAGAGATACGATATGTCCAGGCTAGCTAAGCTGATATCGGTAAAGATGGATTTGCGCGACGTGCTGTACGTTTCTTACCTTGTGCCGTCAACGCGTATACGTCCGCTGGTGCCGTCGGCGCTCCCGCTGGCATCGATCGATGACAGGGTCTTCGTATCGCTGGTGGCGATGCAGTGCAGACGCGTACATCTATCGGCATTGAGATGGCCCGGCTTCAACTACGACCAGCTCAACCTGCGCACCTATGTTATCGACCCTCAGACGGGCAAACCGGCGGTGTACTTCTTTAAAAGCGGCGTTTCCTCGATATTTATCCCGATGGCGACACGCATCCTCGGCATCCCGTGGCAGCGCATCTCTTTCGCACTGCGCATAGAGAGTTCCGGTATCAACGATATAGATAAATACCGTGCATCCGGGTATTGGTCCGGTGACATCGATATCGAGATGCAAACGTCGCCTGATATCAACCGGGATGCGGCGACCGTGGAACATATAACCGGGCCTATGGCGGGTTTCATAGGTAAGGGGAACAGGTTAAAGAGGATAGATATCGAGCATAAGGCGCTGGAAATACGCGCGTTATCACTCTCGCGAATCAAATTCCGGCTGCCGGTGGAAGCCGGCCTCCTTTTGGAATCCGAACTTGGATCGCCGGACAGCGTATTGATGGTCCCTGTATCTAAATTCACCATTCATATTTAGTCTGGGGAGGTATTGATATGACGGCAATAGAGGTAATCGCGGCGGCCGTAATCGCAGGAATCGCTATGGCCGCCTTAACCGAGATCGGATACCGACTGCGTCTGGTCAAAGCCAACCTTCTTCTGATCGACGGCGAGTTCGCTCTGACAAGATTGCGATTGAGGACGGGCAAAGCGATGGTCTATGCGGCCGGTATAGCCGTTCACCTCGTCACCAGCGCCGTATTCGGGGCGGTTTATTACGGCATCACGCTATTGTTTGATACTGATCCGGCCAACGTAGTCGCGCTGGCTCCGTACGTGTTCCTGCTATGGCTGGCCATGCTCTTTTTCGCGCTGCCGGCGGCGGGGCAGGGGATTCTGGGCAGGCGGGCGGCGGCTTCAGCCTGGTACGAACAGCTCGCTCTGCACGCCGTCTTCGGGGTGGTGCTATGGGCGGCGCTGGGGTTATTCTAATATAGGATTGAGAACCGCAGCTTTAACAAACTTATCTGTGCTATACTGTTGCAAATAAATCGTACCCGGTGATGTCGATTTTGAAGTCGCGATGCAGGAGAATTAAATATGGACCTCACAGTTGTTATCATCATAATCGTTGCAATCATAGCTATCATCATCGTCGGTGTAATAGTAAAGCACAAGAAAGCGGAGAGCCGCAAACAAGAACTTGCGGGGTGGGCTTTCTCCAAAGGGCTGAACTTCAATGCCGGTCGCGACGGAAGTATAGCCAGCTATTCCTTTAAGTGCCTTCAGCGCGGCGATAACCGCTATGGATATAACATCGTCGAGGGGAATTTAGGCGGCCGTCCCGTTCGCGCCTTCGACTATCACTACGAGACGCATCACACCGATTCAAAAGGCAACCGCCGCACCACCCACCACTACTTCTCCGCCGTCATTGTGGATGCAAACCTTTGGCTGAAACCGCTGTTCATCCGCAGCGAGCGCCTGTTCGATAAATTAACCGAGTTCATCGGCTTTGACGACATCGATTTCGAGTCCGCCGAGTTCAGCAAGAAGTTCTACGTCAAATCCCCGGACAAGAAATGGGCCTACGATGTGCTTAACCAGGCGACGATGGAGTTCATGCTGCAATCGCTGCAGTATGATATCGAATTCTTTGGCAGGCACGTTATCGCTTACCGCAACAAGACATTTACTGTAGGTTATTTCGAGGAAGCGATCAATCTGGTGAACGGTATACTGGACCGCTTGCCGGAGTCGTTGATACAGGAATTGAAGGGTAAATAGGAGAAACTATGGGCGTAACTATCGGTATTATCGTCGGCGTAATCGTACTGTTTATACTCTGGATAGCTTTCATGTATAACAGCCTCGTGCGCGGCCGCAACCACTGCACGGAGTCGTGGTCGAATGTCGATACTGAGTTAAAGCGGCGCTATGACCTGATACCGAACCTGGTGGAAACGGTTAAGGGCTATGCCAAGCATGAAAGGGAAGTGCTGGAGAGGGTAACGCAGGCGCGCGCCGCCGCTGCCGCCAGCCACGGATCACCGCAGTCGCAGGCCAGGGACGAAAACGCGCTGGTAAGCGGTTTGCGCCAACTGCTGGCCGTAGCCGAGAACTATCCCGACCTGAAAGCCAGCAAGAACTTCCTTGAACTGCAGCATGAGCTGACGAATACGGAAGACCGCATCCAGCGGGCGCGCCGCTTCTACAACGGCAACGTGCGCGATTATAACAACCGCGTCGAGCAGGTTCCATCCAATATCATTGCCAATATGTTCCACTTCAAGAAAGAAGAGTTCTTCGAGATCGATAACGCGGTGGAACGCATCGCGCCGGAAGTGAAGATATAACATGGCTAAAGCGGGTAAAGAGTTGGTATCGTATTGCGGGCTGTACTGCGGAGACTGCCACGGCTACAAGCAAAAGGTAGCTGACATGTCCCGCGATTTGAGGAAGGAACTGCGCGATTCGAAATATAAAAAGTTCGCCGATTCAATGGCTGAAAACAACTTCGGTAAGGCATTCAAAGGCTACGACACGTGCTACGAAGTCCTCGGCGCTATGGTCAAGTTCAGGTGCCACAAGGTGTGCAGGAACGGCGGGGGGCCGCCTTTCTGCAAGATAAGGAAATGCAACGAGAAGAAGGGCACACAGGGATGCTGGGAGTGCGGCGACTTCGAGACATGCGACAAGCTCGATTTTCTGAAAGCCGTGCATGACGACGGGCATATCAAGAATCTGAGGGTACTCAAGAACAAAGGTGTTGATGCATTCATCGCAGGGAAAAGGAACTGGTAAACACTTCCGACTGATATGATCGGCTATGTACTTATATCGACGCTGACCTTCCCCGGCGTCATCCTGCATGAACTGGGACACAAGATATTCTGCCACCTGACCGGCGTTCACGTTATCAAGACTTGCCTGTTCAGATTCGGCAATCCCTGCGGATACGTCAAGTACTCCGCGCCAGATAGATATATCCAGTCCTTCTTCGTCGCCGTCGGGCCGCTTATAACCAATACGGCCTTCGCCCTGCTCTGCTACTGGGTATCGCACATGGTCGAGTTCAAGATAGAGGTCGTCATGATATGGCTCGGCGCCTCGATAGCCATGCACGCGTTCCCCAGTTCCGTCGACGGAAAAACGTTGTGGCAGGATACCAAGAGGCATTTCAGACATAATTTCTTCGTAATATTCGCCTTCCCGTTCTCGCTGATAATCCTCATAGCCAGCGTATTGCGCAGGCTCCTCTTCGATGTCATCTACGCTATCGCTTTGTATCTAGTAGTCAGCCCGTGGTTCTGGGAGCAGGTCTCCTGACGAAGTCCTCGCCCTTATCCTCTCTCGCTGTTGAAGGTGTTCTTCACCTTCAACTTTCAAATTTCAGCGTGGTGAATCCTTCCATATAACCTTGATCATGGAAGGACTCGCAATGACAGACTTAAACAGAGGTTCAGGAGACAGCGTCTCCTGACGGGGTTATAGGGGTGTCCCCTATATTAATAAAAATGTCCCCCAACGTATGGGGGACTAACAGGGGGTTCGGACATCCATCGGCCAGCGACAATAAAAAAAGCCCGCAGCGATTCTGCCGCGGGCTTCATAGTTATACCCGATTCATTGCTCACATTCGAAACCGATAGCGAACGTCCAGTCCAGGAGACCGGATGAATACGACATCAAACACGGCAAATCATCGATCTCGGAAGCGTCCTGCATAATCATTTCAGCATCGCTGTGCAGTGCAATCACGTCATCCTCGTTGACAGCGTAGAACACCATCTCGCTCGATAGATCCAGGTCATCAACGATCAACTGGCTCAGCTCATCGAGATAAATCGATGCCCCCAGCGCACCTACAATCTCACCACCATCACTAACCGGCACGGTCACAACCGTCGATTCCTTGCCCGTCGACTTGCTTACAATCAAGTCTCCGATGACGACTTCGCCGCCCATAACCACAGGGAAGTAATCGCGATCGTTTAAATTGCCGGCGGCCAGCCCGGCATCGACCGTGTAATACGAACCATCAGGCAGTGCAAACCAGGCGACCAGAGAGATGCTGCCGTCTTCAAATTCGGCCAGAAGCGTCTCCATCGTATCCCAATCCGCCGACTTCACCTCGTCGGTCAGCGCCATGACCTGCATGGACGTGACGATACCTTCGATATGCGCTTCCGTCAACGCACGGGCCGCGGGCACGCTCATAGTAGGATCGATAACTATTTCTTGTTTGGAATCGGAGCCGAAGCCTCCAACAATTGCAATAATAACGACGACTATGAGCAGAACAATCCCTGCATAAAGCGCTCCCAGTCTCATGGCATCCTCCTTATCCTCGATTAATAATCGAACGTTAAGCGTGTTATTGATAGTAATACTCTGTTTATCTTCTGTCAACGCCGATAGCGTCGATGGGGTAATATTTGTATTAATGGTTTTCCATGCTATACTATTTTCCGAACCACCCCGGCATCAGCCGGGCTCCTGTAAGTCGAACCCGTCTCGATTAAGGAGGGAACTATGCAGTTACTTCGCAGGTATATTCTTTATCTTATCCGCTGGCAGTGTTCCACACCGATACTGGCGCCGATAATCGCCGTTTTTAAACATTCGCCGATATGGGGCACGAAAGAAGACTGGATCGGCGCTATAGTAGCCAACCTCGTCGGAGGGCTCATCTTCTTCTGGGTGGATCGATGGATATTCAAGAAGACCGATATACTGCGCGGCGAGGTCTGGGAGATACAGCAGGACATAGTCTGCGCCGACTGCGGGACCATAGTCGACCGCGGCTACCGTCTGGCCAAGGCATCGAACTACGACCATACGAATGACAAGAGGCCCGAGTTCAGGTGCAAGAAATGCTCTCTAAGTAAGTACGAGCGCGATTGGGGCAAACCCGCCGACAGCGCTAATCTGCCGATAGACGATACCACAACAAAGTAAAGGGAGAAACATGATCATTGGTGTTCCATGTGAGATAAAGCCTGACGAGTACAGGGTGGCAATGCTGCCCGCAGGAGTCCAACTACTCACCGGAGACGGACATACGGTGCTTGTCGAAACAGGCGCGGGGCTGGGCAGCGGCTTCGATGACAAAGAGTACGCGCATGCCGGAGCGAAACTGGTAAAATCGTCCGCCGAGGTATTTTCGCGCTCCGATATGATAGTTAAGGTCAAGGAGCCGCAGCCCGGCGAGATAAAGAAGCTGCGCCGGGGACAAATCGTCTTCTGTTATTTCCACTTCGCCGCCTCGCGCGAGCTCACCGAGGCGTGTCTCAAATCGAAAATCATCGCGGTCGCCTACGAGACCCTGCGCGACGATAAAGGACGTTTGCCGTTGCTTACGCCGATGAGCGAGGTGGCCGGCAAGATGGCGGTTCAAGAAGGCGCCAAGTATCTGGAGAAGTCAATGAACGGGCGCGGCATACTGCTCGGCGGCGTTTGCGGTGTGGAGCCGGCCAATGTTCTCATCCTGGGGGGAGGGATGGTCGGCACGGCCGCAGCGCGCACCGCCGCGGGGCTGGGGGCCAACGTTATCATCATGGATACGGATATCGACCGTCTCAGGTACCTGGATGAGACCATGCCGCATAACGTCACTACCATCTGCTTCGACCCCCAAGCTGTAGAGCGCTATGCCGTCTGGGCCGATCTGGTAATCGGAGCGATTCTGATCCCCGGCGCGAAAGCGCCCAGGCTCATCAAGCGGCAGCTGTTGAAGAAGATGAAGAATGGAACCGTTATAGTGGATGTGAGCATAGACCAGGGAGGCTGCTTTGAAACGAGCCGCGCTACGACGCACCACGATCCGACCTACATCATAGACGGCGTGGTACACTACTGCGTAGGCAATATGCCCGGAGCTGTGAGCAGGACCAGCAGCCACGCGCTGTGCAATTCCACGCTGCCGTATTGCCGCGAGATCGCCGGTTTGGGCATTGTTCGATTCGCCCACCTGAGTCCGGGACGCGCCGCCGCGATAAATATGCGGAACGGTAAAATCGTAAATGCTGCTGTGGCCGCGGTTTTCCCCGACCTGCCTCATCTGAAAATATTATAATGAATTAGAGACTTCTTAACGGTGAAGCGCAATTCTTTAATAGCTTGAACAGAAAGGGAGATTCTCATGCTTTTTTCCGAACGCATCTTTTGCGGGCAGTTGACCGGGAACGATATCGGACGCAAGGTTCTTCTTGCCGGCTGGGTGGATGCATATAGGGATCACGGCGGATTACTGTTCATACACCTGCGCGACCGCAGCGGGATTATGCAGATTGTTTTCAGCCCGGAAGTCGCGCCGGCCGATGTGTGCCGGGAGGCGGCCTTACTGCGTTCCGAATACTGCATCGCGATCAGGGGCGAGGTAAAAAGGCGGCTTTCTGGTACAGAAAACACAAACATCGAAACGGGAAATATCGAAGTCATGGTCGATGAGCTGACCGTGCTTTCCGAATCGGACTCGCTGCCTTTCGCCATCTCCGACAAAGCTATGGTTGCCGGCTCGACATCCGCAGGCGCAGACAACGTGGCTGAAGACCTGCGGCTTCAGTATCGATATTTGGACATCCGCCGTCCTTCGATGCGGAACAATCTGATCGCGCGGCATCGCATCTTTCAATGCGTACGGGAATTTCTGGATTCGCGGGGATTCGTGGAGATCGAAACGCCCGTATTGACGGCCAGCACACCCGAGGGCGCGCGCGATTACCTGGTGCCCAGCCGCGTCCATCAGCAGAGCTTTTACGCCCTGCCCCAGTCGCCGCAGCTCTTCAAACAGCTGCTCATGATCGGCGGCATGGAACGCTACTTTCAACTGGCGCGCTGCTTCCGCGACGAAGACCTGCGCCCCAACCGTCAGCCGGAATTCACCCAGCTCGATATCGAAGCGTCTTTCATCGACGAGGAGTTTCTCTACGAACTGGTTGAGGAACTCACGGTTAAGATGTTTGACGTTGGCGGAATCGCGCTCCCCCGGCCTTTCCCCCGCATAACTTATAAAGAAGCGATGGACACCACAGGTTCCGATAAGCCGGATCTGCGTTTCGGCCTGCGCTTTGTAGATGTGACCGATGTATTTTCTCAAACCAATTACGCGATATTCCGACAGGTTCTGCAGCGCGGCGGCTGCATCAAGGGCATAAATATCAAAGGACAGTCGGACAAGCTCAGCAAGAATGTGCTGCAGAATGAATACGCCAAAGAGATCGTGCCGTCGTTGGGCGCCAAGGGCATGACCTGGATGCGCGCCGCAGGCGGGAAACTGGAATCCAATATCGTCCAGTATTTCAGCGGCGAAGAGATGGAAGAACTGCGCGGAAGATTCGATGTAGTCGACGGGGATGTACTTATAATGATCGCCGATCCATCGTATGCCGTTGTAACGTCGGCGCTGGGCCAGCTGCGCCTGCACCTGGCGAATCGACTCGGCCTGATCCCGGCCGATAGCTTTTCTCCGGTCTGGGTCACCGAGTTTCCTCTGTTCGAGCCTACCGACGAGGGAGGCGTAACCTCGATCCATCATCCGTTCACCGCGCCGGACCGCGTCGATTTCGATCCGAAGAATGTTGAGGAACTGCTGACGCTGCATTCACGGGCATACGATCTGGTGATGAACGGGGAGGAACTGGGCGGCGGAAGCATCCGCATCAACAACCGCAACGTGCAGCGAAAGATATTTGACGCGCTGGGGCTGACCGAGGAAGAAACAAAGGAGAGGTTCGGCTTTTTCCTGCGGGCTTTCGATTTCGGCGCACCGCCGCACGGCGGCCTGGCGCTGGGCATGGACCGGACGGTGTCGATGATTCTGCAAACGCCGTCTATCCGCGAGGTTATCGCCTTCCCGAAAAACCGCAGCGCCGCCTGCCCCTTGACCGGGGCGCCCTCCGTTGTGAAGCGCGAGCAACTGGCCGAACTGGGTCTGTTGAATCTGGGCGGACAGGATGTCCTGCCCGGGACAGCCGAAAAAGAAAACTTGATCGACCGTATTTCCTGGGTATCGCGCATCGGCATTGCATCCGGGGAGCGCGCCTTGATGGAGGAGACCCTGGCGCAGGCTGAAGAGCTGGCCTTGCTCGCCGCTCAAAACGCGGGTAAAGAAGAGCCGGCCTATAACGTTGTGCCCATCGCCAACCGCACGCGTCCGGGGACTGAAGCAAAACGCTCGGAGCTATCCCAAACAGGACAATTATTCAAGAACGCGCCGTCGGTTAAGGGCAGCTATTTTAAAGTCGCCAGCATCCTGGAATAAGGGGAGACATCTTCATGGATTCAGTTTTTTTCTATCGCAATCCGGAAGCCGCCGACACAAAGGGCGGATGTTTGCAGGGATTGAAGATTGCGATCCAACCTAATATCTCAGCGGCGGGCTGGCCCGCGGATGCCGGTTCAAAAGCGCTGTCCGATTTCACGGCATTGGAAGACGCGACAATCGTGCGGCGGCTGCGTCAAGCCGGAGCCGCTGTTTGCGGCTCAACGCGCATGAGTGAATTCGGCTTCGGCATGCAGGGCAGCAAAGCAGGCGCAGCACTTCAAGGTCAGGCGGCCGATGCCGAACTGGTTCTGGACCTGATGGGAGAGAGCCGTCTGGCTGCATCGCGTGCCGCCGTCTGCGGTTTCAAACCCAGCTACGGATTGGTATCGCGCTTCGGCCTTATCGGTCTGATTCCGTCGATGGAATGCTGCGGGCTGCTTTCAGGAAGCCTGGAAAACATTCGAGAGATACTGAAGACCATCGCCGGCCGGGACGAATTCGATTATTCACTACCCGATGAACAGGCTCCGGATTTTTCCCCGCAGAGTATCGATCCGCGGAAGACGACCATCGGTTTCATTGTGGAGGCGCAAAGCGCCTTACCTGCCGGGCAGCAAGAGCTGTTTCGCGCATCGATCGGTGAATTAGAAAAAGCGGGCTTTCCTCTGCGAGAGTTGTCCATGCCGGACTTCCCTCTATTTTCTCTCGTCCATAAGATCGTAGGCTCCGTGGAGGCTTCATCCTGCGCCGGACGTTATGATTCGGTGCGTTACGGCCAACGCGCGCCGGGGGCCAGGAACTGGAACGACATGTACCTGCTCTCGCGCGGCGCTGCATTCGGCCCGCTATTAAAAAGCTATCTGTTTCAGGGCGCTTTTTTCCAGTTCGAGCGCTATAGCGCGTATGAAGATGCCTGCCGCATCCGGGCGCGTCTGCTTGCGGACATGCAGCGACTGACTTCGGAATCGGACTTTCTGGTTCTCCCGATGGTCGACATCGCCGGATCCGGCGATAGCGCTTTGCTGGCCGATACGTATGCTCAGTTCGCCACAACGGCTTTTGCCAATGTGACCGGCCAGCCCGCACTGTATCTGCCGACGCCGGAAGGGGCTGCACACTCGGGATTTCAACTGGCGGGGCCCAGGCTCAGCGACGCGCATCTGCTCGCGCTGGGCGAACATCTCATGAACATACGCCGGGGAGGCAATTAGTTATGGAATTCGAAGCGGTAATCGGATTGGAAATACACGTTGAACTCAATTGCGCGACCAAGATGTTTTGCGATTGTCCCAACCGTCCCGGCGACGAACCCAACGTCAATACCTGCCCGACATGCCTGTGGTTTCCGAGCGCCATGCCCCGGTTCAGCCGGGAGGCTCTGGAAAAAGCATCACTTTTATGTCTGGGACTGGGCGCCGAACTTCAGCCCAGGAGCGCATTTGACCAGAAGGTTTACTATTACCCGGATTTGCCCAAAGGCTTCCAATTATCTCAGGCTCATCTGCCTCTTTCTCGCGGCGGCGGAATCGACATCACGGATGAAAGCGGCAAGCCCAAAAGATTACGTATTCATCATATCCACATGGAGGAAGACGTCGCCAAATTGATGCATGAAATGGAAGGACGACTGCCGATAAGTCTGGTTGATTTCAACCGGGCCGGCGCGCCGCTTGTAGAGATCGTCACGGAGCCGGATTTCCGCACGCCCTATGAGGCGATGGAGTTCCTCAAGGCACTGCGCACACAGGTGCGTTACGTTGGATCCTCCGAGTGCAGCATGGAGAACGGCACGATGCGCGTCGATGCCAATATCTCCATACGTCCGCGGGGAAGCACGGAGATGAACACCAAGGTGGAAGTTAAAAACATGAATTCCGTCCGCCACGTAGGCGACGCCATAGCGTACGAGATAGGCCGCCAAACAGCGGACGTACAGGCGGGCGAAGACGTGATTCTGCATACCCGTCTCTGGGACCCGGACAAAAAAGTCACTCTCCCGATGCGCGCCAAGTTTGAAGGCCCGTGTGTTCCCGACCCCTCGGTTCCGGTCATCGAGCTGTCGCCAGACTGGATCGAGAAGATGCGTTTACGCCTTCCTGAAATGCCCGCAGCAAGGACCGAGCGTTTCATAAAACAGCACGGACTTACCGGTGAAGAGGCAAGATTCCTAAGTTCCGATCCGGAGGTCGCGGTTTATTTTGAGGCCGTGATCGGGCAGGGGATTGCGCCGCGCACGGCCATGCACTGGCTCACCACGCAACTGCTGCCGGCCGTGAAGGAACGTCAGCAGGAACTCAGCAGTTCAACTGTGACCCCAAGCCGATTTGCCGCGCTGCTCAATATGCTTGCGAAGGACGAGATCAACGCCAACGCGGCGCGTGAGGTGCTTGCCCTTTTGTTTGATACTGATGAAGCACCGGAATCCATCGTGAGCGCTCGTGGATTCAAGCAGGTTTCTGATACGTCAGCCCTCGATTCGCTGATCGATAAGGTGCTGGGAGAACAGGCGGCGGCCGTAAACGATGTCAGGAACGGCCAGGGTAAAGCCATGGGTTTTCTGGTCGGACAGGTTATGCAAGCTTCTGGCGGCAAAGCCAATCCAAAGATAATACGCGAGTTGCTCGCAAAAAAACTTGGGGCCACCTCATAGACAGGGAACGCTTCGCTGGCGGCACTTATACGGTCCGACGGAGATTCTTATATAAATCTCAGGTACAAGTTCGTCGATATGATTCTGCACAGAAAATACGCCAATAAATCTGCTTTCCAGCAACCCCCATAACAAAGCTATTTTTTCATGGACTTTATCTTCTTAGTGATCTCCTCGAACTGTGGAGAGGGCTTAGCTGTTCCAGCCGTGCTCTTATCTATGGCATCAGCGATACCCTGTATTCTTTCCGCCGGGACTGAAGCGACTATTATGTTTTCATCCCATTCCGCCATCCTTCTTGCGCTTATGTCCCCGGCAGTAATATTGAAATTGCCTGATACAAGCGGATAGGTTATAGAGCCCCAGCAAAGCGACCCCCTCATTTCAAAAGAGGGTGTCTTGCCATCCCAGAATTGATACAGCGTAACAAGTCTTGACACCTGCTCCGCATTCACGAGAAAAATGATTAAATCAGGCGCGAATATATCCTTAGCAATAGGATATAGATATACCTTGCCGCCAATTCCTGAAGGCGGCTTAGCCAATTTTTCGGATTCAAACATCGATCTCATCGCCGTCTTAACATCACACCACAGCTTTTCACCTTCAACGAGCATCTTAAGCGGTATCTTTCCTGTTTCATTGAGTCCAAGATAACGCTTTCCCCCGGGACAAACGCAGGTCTCATTGGAGAGCATTACCACTTCGCCGCCGGCCGCTTCCAATATACCATTACATACCGTATGAGGCCCCTCGGCCAATTTAACTTCAGGTGATTCGTCTGTGTATTTCACTCCGACAGCTTCTCTTTCTATACCCAATGCCATCCTGATTTTCTTGACAGCCTCCACTTTTCACCCCTTTCAGAGACGAAGAAATCTCAATATTTTGTCTCGCTACCCGTAGTATCATAGGATTGCCTCAATATAACATACATCTCAGATAGCATAAAGACAACACCGATTAGCGGTCTTTCTGCACTATGCATTTACGATGGTACGCCCGGTGGGATTCGAACCCACGACCCTCGGTTCCGAAGACCGATGCTCTAATCCGCTGAGCTACGGGCGCAAGTGCTAAATTAAAGCTAAAATAAGTTGATAGACACCTATTTGTAATTAGACATAACTATTTTTGCTAATAATTTGCTAATGAACATTCTCAACACTCTTATCTTTAGCGTCGTTATTATACTTGGTGATAAATGCTTCGTCAAAACGCACAGCAGCGGCCTCTTGAAGTCCAGGAGTAACATGACTATAAATGTCAAAAGTAACGGCTATATTAGCATGCCCGAGCCGCTCCTGAACTATCTTGGGATGTACGCCTTGCTTCAACATCATTGAAGCGTGAGTATGCCTTGCATCGTGAAACCTTATAGGTTTCAAACCGGAATGACGAACCAGCCTGATCCAGGAATGTGTTACTGTATTTGGGAGGAAGGGCTTCCCATCTGGATGGCTGAAGACTAAATCATCATCTTCTAATCGTATCCCCATCATAAACCGTTCCAGCTTTTGTTTCTCATAGTGCTCTCTGAGGACTAACGTAGCCGATGGCGGCAAAGATATCGTGCGTCTTGACTTAGCTGTCTTCGTAGGTCTAAAGATAACAGTCCCGTCCCTTAAACAATGCAAACTTCGACTCACATAGATTTGACTAAGAATCAAGTCTACATCTCTCCAGCGCAGGGCAAGCAACTCAGAACGTCTCATACCGGTGAAAAGGGCTGTATAGAACAGCGCATGATATGGAGTGTTCTTAACGACATCAAGAAACCGAATAATATCATCTTCCTTCCAAGTCTGCATATCAGTTTTTTCAATCCTGGGAGATTTAACAGCATCGGCAACATTCCTTGATAATACCCCCCACTCTACAGCTGTCTGTAAGGCTTTGTGTAAAGCTGTGTGATGATGCCTAACTGTTTGGCCGCTAAGTCCTCCAGACAGTTTTTGGGAGTAATACTTCTGGATATGTTCAGGTTTCAACTGAGATAGAGCCATATTGCCAATTGAAGGAATAATATGATGGTTCATTATATGCTCATATCCTTCAGCTGTTCGCGGAGCAACATTGGTCCATGCGTAGTCTTTTATCCAACGTGTAAGGTATTCTGCCACAGTGGTCTTATTAGGTTTTATCAATGTGCCGGTATCGAGTTGATGTAACAGGTCAGCCAGCTTCTTTTCCGCATCCTTTTTTGTGCCTTTTACACTAATCCATTGCTGTTTAGGCTTTCCAGTAGTAAGATCGACGCCCGTACTGAGTACTATTGCCCAGCTATTCTTTCCTCTCTTCCTAATGTGTCCTCTCATTTCTACTCCTATGCCAGTTATCGAAGTTGTCTTTAATCACCTGATTTGAGCGTCATAACTAATTCTCACGTGATTCTCGACGGCGTCTTCTATACTCCTCAAGAAACTGATCAAATTTCTCTCTTCCTAGTTGACGCTCAATAACGGAGAAAAACCATAACCAGGTCTCACACTCCATATTGTGCCCGTCGTCGCGGGTTTGCCATAGTATTGGTATAAGTCCGGATGCAACAGTTTGTAAAACCATATCCTCGTTTTGCGTTAACGCCTTTTTGCTCTGGTCTATCACTAGTTGGCTCAGTTTCTCGCGGTTAAGATTCTTACGCCACTTATCTAAAATCCTAAGACTAGGAGGTTCAACATTGAAAGTTTCTTGTATATCATGCTGAATCTGCTTCCATTTCTTACCGGCCGCTCGTTCATCCAGAGCAAATAATTTAACTTCAACACTATATCTCTGCATCTTTGCCTCCAATTAGTTCTGATATTGCATATTACACCTTGACTTAGTAAAATTACTGCTGTATGCTAATCTCGAATGATAAGGCTTAACTAAGAGTATGCACATATAGTAACATAAATGTGCAGATTCTGTCAAGGGGGATAGGGTGATGTCATGAAAAGTGAAAAGATGACACTGAATGTTGAAGAAGCGGCCAAGCTACTTGGCATCAGCCGAAATTTGGCCTACCAACTTGCTCGTGAAGGCAAATTGCCGACTATACGTTTTGGTCGCCGGATGCTAGTTCCCTGTCGTGCCTTGGAACGTATGTTGGACGTGGATCTATATAGAGAGGAGAAGTCTAATGTCGAGAATTAAAAAGAAAGAAGTAGTATCGTGCCATTCTAAAATTGTAGTAAAAAAAGAACTGCGCATAAACATTAGTTCTCACGAGGAGGGACTGCGTGCACTGGCCCGAATCATCGCTCGTACCTATATGCGCGATATGCGAGAGAAAACCGCGAAGAAGGATGCAAAACAGTCACAAACTGAAGGACGAGAAAAGGATCCGGAATAATAATAAAGGAGGAAAGACATGTCAAGGAAAAAAGCAGTAACCCCAAGTAGAAAGAAATATGATGAAGAGCATCCCATCGTAAGTTTCAGATTACCCTGGCGACTCAAAAAAAAGTTACAACAGCACTTAGCTGCATCGGGACAGCCTCCGACCAAATTCATAAGAAGCATTCTGGATGAAGAAATCGCAGTAGTAAATGAGAGGCTTAACGCCAGAATCGATAAGAAATATGGGAGGTATAGAAAAGAAATAGATTACTATGACCATATGATAAAACAGTCGCTTGACATCATATATGATGATGATATGCGAGCGTTTTGTCCTCGGTGTGATGAGAAAAACCCCGATGACTATACAGTTTTGTTACCCGCTACATTTTTACAGAAAAAAGATGGAAGCCCAACAAAATGTCAGACGTGGAAGTGTCCTTGCTGTGGATGGTACTACGATATGAAGAATGAATTGAGTTCATCAAAGGTCGAATGGTTGGATGAGAAACAGGTATCGGAAGAGCTGCTGAGGAAAAAGGAATATCAATCAAGTAAGTAAAAGATGGGACTATTCATGCGGACATAGGGATACGGTTAATCGTGAAATCGTATTTAAAAATAGAAGATATAGAGCGATTGGAAAAGGCGGCGAAGTTTATGCGGGATCGTCTTCTTATCCGTTTGCTATTCCACCTCGGCTGCCGCGTCTCGGAGGTCACCGTATTGACTCCGGACGACATAGACTTCGAACATGGCACGGTCAGGATTCAGCACCTCAAGTCACGCATCAGAATATCTTGCCCTCAATGTAACGACCGTCTTAGCAAAGCCCATACATTCTGCCCGAAGTGCGGTATCAAGGTGGAGGAGGCGGTGGCAAAAGAACAGGAACACCGCCGCATGCGTACATTGCCTCTAGATAACGATACCTTAGCTTTGCTCAAAGATTTCATCGACCGCGGTGGTCCGGTAACTAAAAACGGCAAACTCATGATCTTCGGCATCAACCGTCACCGCGCCTGGCAGATCGTTAGTGACTGTGCTCACAGGGCCGGACTCGGCGACTTAATAAACCCGGCCACCGGTCGAAAATGTGGCGTGAGCCCGCATCGACTTCGTGACGCTTTTGCCGTCAACGCCATGAAGCACGACGACTCTGGTGAGGGCATGAGGATGCTGCAGGAGCACCTGGGCCACGCCAGTTTCAACACAACCGCCAGGTACAGAAAGGTCGCCGGCGACGAGCACCGCCAATGGTATGGCAAGCTCTGGGAGAAAGGTCAAGAAGATGGCCGAGCCGCTGCGTCCTAAGAAAGGCGGTTTCCTGCGTCCCTTCGGTTGCGGCTGGTTTATCCGGGAGTACCTTATAGGACACGGGCCATTCGACACATCCAAAATCGATCCAACAGTCGGCGCGCCCCAGGCAGATATCTTCTATCACTATAAAAACGCGCTCATGCGCGTGAGAGCATCAGATGAAGCCACTAAACATGAAGAGAAACAGGCGCGGCGCGAGAAACGCGCTATAGATCCCGAGAACATCGAGAAGTTGACCAAGCAGTACCTCGATCGCATGGCGTACAAGACTATCGCCTGCAACTATCATTCATTTGTCGTCTACTTCTCCAACCTACAGCGGCTTGGCTGGGTGGAGCTCACCGGCAAAGAGGAGCCGTCTGCTTTTCAGGATCACTATAAGGAAGGCCAGCCCCGGAAATATTTCCGTCTTACGCCCGCTGGCAGGGACGCATCCGATGACTTCTGGGCCAACCCGCACGCCGCTCTGTACAGCGCGGCGGTTTAGCCTCCACCCTGAGATAAACATCACCCTCGGTCCATTCAAGCCCTTTCCCGCGTAAATTTACGTACTGAACACTTCCCCCCTTGTTTTGTTCAATGTGCAAACGTGCGTTTTTTGCATGCATAACGTAAATATAGGTTCATTCTTTTAATGAACGAACGGACATTTCGTGCAATGCTGTAATTGTAAAAAAACGCACCTTAACAAACGAATGATGGAGCTTTGACCAGGGCGCTTGCCCTCAAACGGGCGAGGCATAATAAATCCCCAGCCAGGAGTTAGCTAGCTGGGGAAGCCTAGCCTCGCCCCGAAAGGAGCGAGTATGGAACTAGACTGGGAGAAGTATAGCGAGGTTGCCGATAGATTTCAATACAAGGCTAGATATGAGGACAGGGACGACTTAAGGCATAGCATCATAGTAAGACTCGCCGAGGTAGCCGGCAGGAACGGCGATAAGCCCTTGACCGAGGGCGCAATGGTAAGGGTTGCCAGCTACGTTGTAATGGAATACTGGCACGCCGAGAAGCGCAACGGCAGGGTAATAAGCCTTAATAATGAAGTGCGGGACTGGGAAGGGGACAATATAGAGCTACTTGATACCATCGCCGATGATAGGGCTCTAAACCTCGAATCGTGGGTTGACTCAAAGTCATGGCTAGTAGGTTGTCCCAGGCGGCTGATAGAGATAGCCAGCAAGAGAGTGAACGGGGAAACGCTAGCAAACGCCGATCGGAAGTATCTCTGTAAACTGCGCAAGCGTGAAATCAAACCTT